>Ga0065711_1030893_pt1 | contig 31135 bp, 15 predicted proteins | sample Hoacrofraction12_FD_59098 | JGI IMG/M metagenome (GOLD analysis project Ga0065711, IMG submission 59098) | Hoatzin crop microbial communities from Cojedes, Venezuela - Epithelial fraction 12 v2 (version 2) | ecosystem: Host-associated > Birds > Digestive system > Esophagus > Crop | place... | reverse complement strand
TGGGGACAAAAACAAATAACAGAATAACTCCAATGACTTCAACAGAGCTGTGCTATTTTACACCAAACAAGCATCTACATGAAGGCATCTTAGCATAGCCTAAGAGGCTGGAAAATCATGAACCCTAATTATGTCCAAAATGGTTCACTGACCCAAGAGAGAGGCTGAATGTCACTGTCTTCAGAGTCAGGATATTTACCAATTTCCAAGGATAAGCAGGACTGTCTGTGTCAGCACAAATGTATCCCACTGTAGCATTGTCATCCATTGTAAGAGATGTGGGTCTTACTGCTTTGATCAGGGTGGGTTAGTCAGCAGGCTATGTGTTGGTAACTCAGGCTGTATGATTGGTGTTATATTCAATGCCTATGTGTTATGTATGTGCATGCCCTTTTTTCTCTGTGTGTGGAGGCTTTCTCTCTGGAAAGGGAGTGCTCCTCATACCCCGGACTGAGAGGGGTAATAAGGAGAGAGAGAAAAAAAGGTCTATGTAAATAAATTATGCTTCTAACTCCATTGGCAAATGGCTGTAGGACAGACCTAATCTGCCTCTCTTCTAGCAATGTGCAAATCTTTGTGCCTGCATCGTTGCCTTGAGAAGAAATTTTTGCACTGTTTTCATAAATTTCTTAAGATTTTCTCGGATCTATTTATAATTTTGGTCCCCACAAGACCCTGCAGCAAAGGCTTCCTCCATTAAAATATACGTTTCATAAACAACGAAGAATTCTTGTTTGATTTCAAACATCTTTCCAGGTAGTTTACCTTTTTTTTCTTTAACTACAAAAAAATTACTGTTAACTGTCCATTCAAAAATACCTTTCATTCATGTTTTTTGTATATATTAATTTGATTTCCACTCTGTTATCTCATTTTATCGGGGGTATCTAGATCATCTGTCCCATCCTAAGGAGATCATTCATTTCCTCTGACCGTTACAGCTATCCTTCACCCTGCCCTTTCTAGTTCTACTTCATTCTTTTTCCAGCATTCTGGTGAATTCCTTCAGCCTGCTTAGGAGACAGAGTCAAACTCATTTAAGCATCACAACTTTGGAATAAAATTTAGTGGCCATTTTAATTCTGTTAAAGGACTCTGTGCTCATAGTTCACCTTCCAAAAGCACGAAAAAAGAAAAAAAAAAAAAAAAGGGTTTGATTTTTTTATTTTAATTAATTATTTGAAAGAAGAAGAAGAAAAAAAAAACTACCCAAAAATCTAACCCCAACTTTTGTCTTGGATGGATGGGTGTTTTTGCTGTCAGGATAAAGCTGAATGCACAGCTCCAGGGCATCACTCCAATATTTCAGTACTTCAACTAGGTGATACTTCTCCAGTGTTTGCACAAGAGATGCATCACGGAGTGGGGGAAGGAGGGGTGGAGAGGGAAGAGTCTGTCAGCAAGAGGCCCCATGCTAATCTTCTCCTTCAAGACGGGCCCGTTTGGAAACCTGTTTTAATATTCATGGTCTTTAGGTAAATAGTCTCTGAGTCAGGCTGTCAGTTTCTGCAAATGTGGCTGTCTTACTGAAGCTATTGCACATTTATCAGTGAGTAAACAGTGACAGGAGTAGGGGGATTAGAGAATTAAATTAGTGTGTAACCACTCTCCTTCTCAAGTTTTTGGCATTGCCTCATGTGTGTTTTGTTCCAAGAAGTTTTTTGTGGTTTTTTTTTAAATCTCTCTCCCTTCCTCTCTTTCTTGCTCTCACACACAAGTCACATACTTACTTGGAATCTCTGAGATTTTCTGTTTTCCATTTCTTTAATTTGTGGGTGATTAAAATTTATTTTCCTATCGAAATGAGAGATTTAAAGCAGCAATGATGCAGGCTGTAGGAAAGGATCAAGAGATGCAGACACTAACCAGTTCTGTTCTTTCCCTCCCGATCCTTTGAAGTTTCTCTGGCTGGGTTTCCCAGCTGAACAGTTCTGTTCCAGTGAGAAGAGCTGGCACTTCCCATCTGCACCAGTCTTATTTTTTCCTCCTTTATTTGCCTTCCCTCCCCACTCCCCACAGGGCATGACATAGCCTCTGCCACCTGCCTTGCACTCATCAGGTTATAAGCCAAATATGCAAGTGCCTTGGCACCACTGTGTTCTTGACAACCTTTGTTGCCATCCCCTGACACCGACACACAGACACACAGTGGTCACCCCTTCCCCCATCCCATCTGTGAAAGGAGGAGACGATTTGCTCTCTTCTGGCAGCCAAAGCCAGACCAATTGCAGAAGGTGCCAATTAGGCCTTGGAGACACTAACCAGGTCATGTCGAGTGAATTTCCCACCAGCCACTGCAGGGGTGTTGGTTCTGGTGTGGGTGTTGAGAGTTCCTGGGGGCACAGACCCAGTTTAAACAGCAAGAGCCTGATTAATCAGTGTCTTCGAGCACAAGGAATGGTATGGGGTGTCAGCATTGCAGGTAGAACTTACATTAGTCCCATAACATGTGTCCCTGTGTCATAGCACAAACAGAGCATATGTTGAACATCCTTTTCTGTTTACTGTATCAAAGCCAGTCTATTCAGAGCACCATGGACACAGCACTGACTTTCAGGCTCCCTTCCCAGCTCAGAGCAGAAAAAAAGTGGGAAAGAAGGAGAAAAACAACCACTTCCCCATGTATCTCCTTGCCTTGTGTTAGGCTAGGATCCACTGGCATGTACACTGCTACAGATGGGACAACAGTATCTTGTTGTGTATTCAGCCTGGAGAGTTTGACTCGTATTTGCATCTGCTAGGTTCAGCCTGGTTCGCCGATGTGGGTGTTGGGAAGCCAGTGCAGTAGCTTTTCGGGTTTATTATTAACGCCCAGCTTGAATCAACGCAGACTCCTCTTACTAAACCTCATAGTAAGCTTTCTCAGGCAAAGATTTCTTTACAAAGCAGAAACTGCCCCCCATTCTTCGGCAGCTCTTACTTCAAATTCCGGGATTGACCATGCTAGGACTACTCTTGCGTGCAAGTCATTTGGACTAAACCCTGCAAAATACACCGCATATGGTAGTTTGTGTATGATCTGTCCTTTTGTTGTACGGGATGGCCTGTTTTATGTTCTGTTGGAGGGCCAGGGTGGCAGATGGGGTAGTTAAATTTGCTTCTGATAGGCAAAGGAGAGAGGCTGCTGCAGGTTTCCATGGGGCCCCTGAAGTCCTTTACAAGGAGTAGGATTGCACGAACTTCTCCATCTGCCCCCACTTACACTATAAATGTAAGTGTTTTAAAAATTGCTGGTGGACATTTCCGCAGGGAAAGAGTGTAGATGGAATAGGGAGAATGAAGGACAAATAAACAGGGTTGCTTTGGCATTCCAGCCCTGTGAAAAACTACCAAAGTGTTAAGAGCTGCGTAACAAGCTCCTGAAGTAGACAGAAATCTCATTTTGACAGATTTACTACTGACCATGTGGGCATCCCTGTGACACTTCCTACAGCCCCTCTCCTTTGCCATCAACCTCCTGCAGGGCAGGTTATGACTGGGGAGGGGAAGATGGTTCCACAGATGGCCTGAGTTCAGGAGGGTCTGTAAGAGTGAGCGACTCTCATTTCCAGATGTCAGTGGAAGAAATAAAATAAAATAAAGTGAAATAAAGTAAAATAAAATAAGATACCGTGGAAGTCGCTCATGAAGCCCCCTTCCTCCACACCCTCCCTCACACACACATTGCCCTGATAATGACATCCACCCTTGGGGGCTTTACCATTTGGAGATTCCACAGTAGATGGAGAATGCAGCTGCTGCCCCCAGGAAAGCATGCAGGCCAAACAAATGGACTTGCTGCCCTGGTGTAAAGGCCTTGCACTCACTGCCCAGGATACGTCCTCCTCGTGACACATGGCACATCTCGCTAACAGCAAACATGCATAGATGCCGTCCAGCTGGGATGGGAACAAGAGCAGATGCTCCTATTAAAAAGGCCGTAAGACTCAGTGCCCCTGTGTCCTGTTCAAACAGAAAGTCCAAAGAGGCTTGTACAAACAGAGGTGCTTTTCCTTCTGTCACCTACTCCTCCCTGGGGTTGAGTGCAATAATCATGCATCCCCAAAGATGTTTCTGCTTAGTTTCATGCTTTGTGGGACATCATTTATTGTCACGGGTCTTGTCTATGTGTTTGTAATAGTTGAAGCTGCTGCCAGGACTTCCCGTGCTGGTTGTGTTTTTTTATTTTGTTGTTGGATCTCTGGGGAAGAGCTGGGGAAGGGAAGGATTTTTGAACTGTGGCGTTTTTCCTGCTTTTACAGGAGATCAGTCACGGATGCAATTTTGAATCTCAGCTGTGGGCTAAAACACAGAACAAGGACTTTCCAGTGGTATCAGAAGGAAATCCTTGGTGCAGGAAAGTGTCTACTGGTGTTTTGGGAGAGGGTACGGACATTAGGTGCATAGTGTGTCAACCCAGAAGATGTCTGCAGTTCTCACTCATCCCCCTGGGCTTCCTAGGGAGGGACAGAGTCAACAAGACAGTGTTTTTTCTTTACTTATCCACTCTATAATGGCCCTGGGGAGGAATTACAGTCTCCCAAAGCTCCAGATCTCCCAAGTGAGCATAGTCTCAGAGAGTTTGTTTTCCTCTCGTTAATGACCATCCCTGCTACACTGGGAGGGAAGGAGGTTGGGAGGATGTCCAGTCAGCTAGCACGCACCTAATCAGGATTGAACTGTGCCCTCACTAAGGTGTGAAGGTGCTGACAGAAGCTATCCCTGTGAAATTCTTACCTTTCTTTAGGTCAGGGTTGAAGACAAGGGTAGAGGAGGAGAGAGACAGAGTACTGCTTCCCGTCCTACCTATGGCATTAACTTTTCCACTCCCCTGCATTTGCAGCAAGCACCAAAGGGAAATTAGGAACAAGACCCTTCTTTGCAAATCAGTATTTCTCTTGGAGATAGGAGGTGATAAAACCTTATCTTCTTCCCCGCTCAAAAACTTCCTCAGTGCTCGTGGTTATCTGGAGGTTAACCACAGCACAACCAGTCAGCTACTGAAACAATACCAGAACAAAAAAGCCTGTGTGTCGTGCTGCAACCTGAAAAATAGTCTGGGACTGCAGCGTAGCCCAGGGACAGCTCTTAACATGATGCACTTGAGACAAAACAGACCTCTGGCATAACCAGCAATATGATTAAGGAGTTTCTTTGCTTCCAGTAATGCAATATTCCAGCCTAACACAGGCAAGTTAATCAGCCTCTTCCTGTAGACTGGGAGCGGGACATGTGTGAGAAGTTACAGGCCTCATTTAAACCCAACTGAAGAGGATTTTGAGGGGTTTTTACTCATTCTTCTCATCTGCAAAATGCCTCTTTGGTGGTTTACATCTGTCATAACAGCACTACATAATGTTTTCTGAGCCCAACTAACCCTCATTTCGAGATCCGGAGGTAATGAAGGTGCAGTGGAATGACACCGATGTTGCTGCTGAAAAAATCAGTGCTGGATTGCAATTTGCCGGAGTGGGGGCCCCAGGGAGGGGATAAAGGTGGGTTAATGCTCTCCTCCTCCTCCTTACCCCAGCCAGCCTCTAGTCCCTGGCACTCAGATTGAACTACTGAGAAGCTTGTTTGTGATGTTGCAGAGAGACTGTAAGGGGTGCCTTGACTTATGTCTTGACACTGTTTTGCCATGTGGATCCAAGGCCAGGTTGCAGCTGATGCCTCCAGCCCAGGGGCTGAACCTGCTGGGAGCACCGAGCCAGCTCGGCTTGCCTTTAGTCCTCACTTAACTTCCTGGGATATCCATGAGAGCAAAGTGACCACCCTCACAAAGCAGCGACTCCAGCTACTCAGGCTGATTGGATTAGCAAGAATGATTGGATTAGCTGCTAATGAGTAGCTGTCACTCGAGGTGTTGCATACCTCACTGCATTACTAAGCCAACATCAACTGCCCTCTGCACACCTTCCCTGCTTAAGTGCCATCGATATCCTAAAGCCCAGTTTAGCCAAAGCTAGTGATTTTTGGGGTGCATGGGGGATAAATATGTATGCAAAAGTCAGTGCAACTTTAGAGGGATGCAGAGGACTGTACAGGACTGCAGGCTGAATGAAAGCCTTAGTAAGAAAAGGTAAAGCAGAGCATGCCACTGCATATTGCTGCATATTGGACATTAATGTGTTAGGAAGGCAACAATGTAATACACAGGAACTAGCACATTTCCTGGAGATCTGGGGTTTGGGGAATCCTTTGGACTTTTTTGTTGGATTTCTCAAAAGCTACGTGAGCTGCCTAACCTCGTCTTTCCTGTAATTCAGCTCATTCTAACGGTGATTCAATTGAAAAAAAACCAAACCAAACCAAAAAAAAAAAACACAAACCATGAACCTTTCCTCTAGCTAAAGGGGGAAATCAGCCGGTTGTACGTGTGAATTGTCAGAAGCCACTCACATGCCCTCACACCCACTCTCTTCTTTGCATAATGTACAAACACCTAAATCTGGTAATTAGCATGACAGATAAGATTAGGGGGAGAGGTTAGGTGGGTATAGTAGATAGCTTTTTTATTCTGTAACTTTTTTTCTCTTTCACATTTCTAAAGCTTTTTCTTTTTTGCCGTTTCAATATATTTTTCACTCTGCCTCATTTTTCACTGTGCTAGTTGTTACCCTTTTACCTCCTTCCCCCACACACGCTCTGCTCCTTTGTTCGCTGCCTCTCTTAATCAGAACATGAACTCAATAGCTTTAGAGATGGAACTGAGATGTTCGAACCCATGATGTTTTAGTGTCTTTGAAATTAAGCAAAAAAAAATTGCCTCCACCTCCTCAGCTCATGAGCAGGTCCGGTAGATTTTGTAACATAATAGCCAAAAAGCTCTTTTCCCAGCATTGTTTGAGTCAGTATTTGTTAGGGAAAAGCATTGCTTTTCTTTCATTGTCTCTATTCTGTCTCCACCCATAGAACTGAAATTCCACTATCCTCTCCTTTTCCTCATGGTGAAAATTGTACGTAGAAAATTCTTGGATTTGTAGGTGTCCACATGACAATTGACCAAGAGAAATACTAAGATAGGCAAATAAGATTCCATCAGCTTCCTGAAAAAAATCCTGTCCTCTCATCTCCTTTCTGAACTGAAGGACTACAGCTATAGCAAAACATCTGTCCAGGCAAACAGGTGGCCAATGTGTTGGCTGGACCAAAAAAAGAGCGTAGAAAATGTTGCAAGCCTGGTTATAATTATTTCCTTGCTCTTTCCTGCTCACTCTGTTTCACTTATGTACGGTTTAGTTTTCCAGCCCTCTCTCTACCTGCTCAGCCTTGCACATTGATTTGGACCTAACATGCAGAGCGTTGTAACGCAATCCTGCTTACAGACACGCAGCCCCTAGAAAGTGCAGGAGCTGCTCCGTGGGCGTCTGGGTGCTCAGTTACTTTGTTAGCTTGCACCTCTAATCTCTCCCACTACTTGCTAAACTAAAGGGACAAAGTCATATTTCAGTCTTCTCTTTTCCTTATCAGATTCATGCAAAAATTCCAGGTTTACATGTTTGTTGTGTTGAGGAAGAGAACTTTGGTGCAAACTGATAACATTTTGGCCCATATTGAGAGGAGCAAGGCAGGCAAGATAAGGTCAGGAGGGCGAACTGAGCATAAACACCATGGTTACTCTTTCTGAAACACTATTTGCCCAGATTAATACAATTTGTGAAATGACAATTCCTGTGGTGGCTTTGTCCCTGCAAACGTTTGCTTTTCGGATTAAGCCTCATTGGATTTTATTTTCTATTTCCTTCCCTGAGAGCCCCGTGCCTGTCTCTGAGTCCTGCCGATGGACATGGGGATTCTTTGTGCTTCTTCTTCCTCACTGAGGTGGAACAGGGAGAATTGCTTTTCCTCCTGTTGTCCTGGAAGAAAGAGTGAACAGAAGGGGCTGAGGAAAGGTTTTTTCTCACATCGATATTTGTGGGAATTTGAAGAAAAGACACTGGTACTTACTCTCTTTTTCCTGTATACATTTACATACACATATGCACCTCATAGAAGTATTTAAATGAAGCACCTCTGTGAAAGATAACTGTATAAGTATATACACATTCCAGTCTGATAAAGTGAGACAGAGGAATTTGTTCTTTCAAAGCAGCAGCACAAAAGAGTTCTTTGAAACTAAAAATATTCCTATGCCCCTCACACACATTACTGTCTTTGTAAAATCTCTCTTCCTTTCTCCCTTCCCTATACAAATTTCCAGCCTGTAGATACCCAATCTTGTGAAATTATTTTGTCCTTCTATATGTATGTCTCCCATCCTTCTCTATGTATTTTCTTTTGCTTCTTCTTTTCAGTGTCCCAAGTCTGGCAAAAACATTTACGACCTGTCCTTACCCGGTTATTCCTATCTTATTCCCCTGGCTAGCTAGATTCATCCTATCTCAGGTGTCTTTCCATCAGGCTACCTTGCTTTCAGGCTGGAAGCCCTATAGCAGCAGAAAGTCAGAGAATCACAGAGGAAGATGGGGAAAGAAAAGTGGGGTTGCAGCCCTAACGGGTCAGTGCTGCTTCGTATGTCTCAGTGGGGAGGAGATACATAATAAAACTTCTGACCCTTCCCCAGGGAGATCTTTTTCCTCTAGGAAGGTCTTCAGGGATGCTGGCTTCTCTCGCCTTGGCTCTACCCATACCTGGAGGCTGATGCCACTTCCCCACAGCCAGCACCCTTCCGCAGGTCTGTCTCAGAGAGGGCAGTGTGCTGCTGTGTCAGCGGGGCTGCTCACTCTGAACCTCTGCCCCAGCGAGGCTGCTGCAAGATGGTGGTCAGGGCACAGGATTCGGAGGCAGGGAGAAGGGAGCTGGGTAGCGATTTCTACCTCATTAACTCCCCTCTCCCCGCAGTGGGGATTTACGTAAGAGGGGAGATGGATGGCGTGTCCCTGCACAGGGTGTGGGATGGGGACGACATCTGGATGGCTTTGCTGCTCGAGTGGAATTGTTTTGAACAATGTCACCAGGTAAATGCCTTGATAGACTAGACCACATCGCCAAGATAGCATTACTAATTTGATTATGTCTCTGTGACATTATTAACCCACTCTACCATCCTTTAGATGCTTCGCTGCATCCTGAACTTGCGCTACTTTTCCTTCCCAATGACAGGCTAAGGGTTCTTTCTCCCTAATCTATTGTTCTACACAACTACTGTTTTACACAATAATTTCTTATAATACTCAGCTTTCTTAACAGCTAGCCAGCTCTCTGCCTTTTTCTTTTATATTTCTGCCTGTCTGCCTCTTTCTGTCTTTCTCTGTCTGTCTAATCACATTGTCTTCCATAATAATTGCATAAAACATTTATTTGTTATTATTGTAACCATATACACCGTGTATTTTCTTGAAGAATAGCCTAGCCTCACTTTCACTCTTTTTTAAAAAAATAAATATCTGAATGTATTCTACATGAAATCAGTATTGGACAAAAGGCAAATGCATTAACTTTCCCACTCAAAGGTGTGGTCTCTAAGCTCTGAGCTGTGGAGATATAACCCTGTTGCTCCCCTTTCTTCTGCTTCATATATTCTTTCTGTCTTTTCTCACCAGTTCCACTGTGTTAGGAGGTAGAAGGTGCAACTCTTTCCCCTCTCTTATAGTGTAGCAAGTAGCCTGGTGGAAAGGAAATTTTCCCAATGAGTACAATTTGAATCACTGCAAGCCAAGAAGGGGACTCAGCAGAAATCTCCCATACAAGGGTGATCATCTGCATCCTCATAATGGCTTCTCCATCCTCATGATGGCTAAGCTGTTTCAGCCTGAAGCCGATGATACTCTACAAGAAAGGTCCCTCCATGTTGCGTATAGCAAAGAGATAGCCACTACAGAGAAGGCTCTCAGGCAGCCTAGATCAGCAGCCCGTAATTGTGTTGTGCCTATGACTGCTTTCTCTTTGGGCGTAAGCTGTTATGTGCCCTGGTGCAGTTTCTGAAAGCCATGGTGTATGCACAGAAGTAAGCGTCACTCGAGGTAGTGAGACTCAAATGCATTTTTTAAGTCTGTGCTAAATCAGGAGCTCAGAGTGTTCCTGGGAAGGGATTTCTTCTCTAAGGCGTTGTGCAGAGCTGTCTCTTCGTATCACATGAATAACAGTGATATTGGGCTCTTAGTGTTAGAGATGCCTTCCTCTTTTAGTTATGCCGAGGAAACATTTTAGTGGGATCTCGGCTCCCCAGACATCACGCTTTTCCTCTGTTTCTCCCTTCACTTCTATGTTTTGCAGCAGTAGCAATACTGTAGGCAACAACTGTAGCAGCATAGGCTCTGGGATCCCACATACAAACCTGGATCCTCCTGCATTTGGGGTGAGGGAGTCACAGACTAAACAAATCACTCCACCTGCAGTAGTTCCCTATGGCTTTTTGCATTGTAGCTTGGTCTTCTGGTTTCCTGCGGCATGTTTTCCCTGTGTTTGAGTATTTGTCTTCTCTTGCCCATCTTGTGTTGGCTCCCTGGTTCCCTAGAAGCCTCATGCCTATGGCAGGAGATCCCAGTGCCTTCCTCTTGACAGGGGCATTGACATACTTCCTCTGCTCAACCTCAGCCACCTATCCTCACAACTCATTTCAGAAACCATCTCTTTGAAGCTGGTGCTACTTCGCTGCGTCTGGTTGGGAGTGGGCAGGAGGTTCAAGGCAGGCTGAGGGGAAGGGGAAAGAGCAGGGCACACTCACACACACAGCAGATGGGTAGATCATGCTGCTTTACTGTACAGACAAGGGAGAACCTCACCCCAAAGTGTTTAAAGTTTTTCTGTACGGGCCAAATTCTGTGTTACTGCTGGAGTGCAACTGCTTGATATCATTGGAAGGTGGCAGAGTCTGGGTCCTCTCTGGGGACACATACTACTTCCCTTCCATGGCATTATCTCTGCTGCTCATATGGGCATATCAGCTGACTGAATTGACAGAAGTTAATTGGACAACTGGAAAAAATAAAAAAGAGGGAATAGCTTTGTATGGGGCTAACGGGTTGAGCTATCTTTGTGTCTTGCAAGAACTAAAAAGGATTTCAAGGAAGGTGGCAGGACCACATGGCCACAGGGAGGTTGGTGGGGGACAGAGACCATCCTTACCCGGTGGCAGCAGGGAGCTGTTACACAGGTTGAGCCCCCATACACAGCTGCACTCTAAAGCAAGTATTCAGGCATCAGAAGGAAAGCAAAGGAGCAACACTATGGCAGAGACTGCCATGAAAAATAGCACCTCAGTTCACAGAAAGCCTCACCACTGCGCTCTTTTCTGCCTGTAAGCTTTTGAGAACTTCATGTTTAAGGAAATGCAGTGCTGAAATGATCCCTGACTGGAGCACAATGCAAATCCGAAACAATGATGACTAATATTAAAATGAAGCTGGACAAAGCACTGAGAAAGTAATCCAAGAGGGAATAATCGCATATGAATTCCCTGGACCCTCAATGCGGCAACTTATTAGCTCTTTTATAGCTGAAAAAAAGAAGTAAAGGAAAAAAAAACTAAAGATCCCCCTAGCCAATTTGACTAAATAATAATTTAATAATAGTAGCAATTATAAACATAGCACTAGTAGTGATGAAAAAAACATACTAAGATGACTTCTCATAAAAAGGGAAATAGATTCTTCATACCCCACTTCAAACAGCACCACTTATAAAATAGCAACATTTGTACCTTTACATCTCTTTGTTCACTAGCAGCCACTAAGAAGAGTATCTGCCCTCACTGACCATGAGAAAGAGAAAGCAGATGCTGGAGTGGTCTGGTGATCCCAGCTTTTATTTCAAAATGCTGATTTCTGAAGCGTGCTCAGCCTGAGCTCTGTCTCATTTGCAGGATGCTCTGAGGAATCAGCCCTAATGCATTCCTTGGCCTGGCCCGTAACAATGCACGATGTGAAATAAAGGGGAATTTATATTGTTTACAAAGTAAGCTAGTCTGTGTCAGATATTGGTGAGCAGCTCAGTTGTTTCTGCGGGTGCTGCAATCTCTGCCAAGCTGCAGGGAAAGTCAATAGTGGGGTTGGATTTTTTCACCCTAGTTTTTCCCCCTCAGTGCTGACAAGTGCTACAGGATCAGGCTGAATGTTGTCAGTTTCCCCTTCCCACCCTCACCACTGCAGTGGGCTGTGACTGTCCAAAGCCAGCTGCACATGCCCCCCACAACATTCATGCCTGTAGAATTCACACGCTTCACAGAAACATGAAACATGAGATGCTGATGCACACACACTGCCCGCTGCACTGCAGAACCAAGGCAAGGCAGCAGTCTGTGTCCAGGATGGCCACGCAGACACTGCCTGCCAGAATAATTCACACCCCACCACAACACACACTCCTGCTTTGTGTCACTGAGCCCGCAAACCACACGAGATGCCCACGCACTCAGAGTGCGCTTCGATAGCTTGCCATAGCACAACAAAAATAATACACACAACACCTGTAATCATTTTCCAAGACAACTTTCCACTGAAAGCATCTGATGTTTCACAGACAGGCGGCCACAGTACAGGCGTACTGCTGTGCAATATGCACACATGTACTTCAGACACGTAACCTGGATGTTCTTGCAACCTATGTGTGTGCTCACTATTCATACAATATCTACGTGTGTGCACCCCCTACACATTCACTTGCTTACTCTTTCCTTTGGTCCTTCAGGCCCCATGCTAATCCACAACACGTCTGCACATACTTCTATCTGCAACAAGTACTGTGGTCAAACAGGCACTTTTTATCTTGTCCATACCCTCAAGGAACAACAGACTGATGTACCCCACCCCTCTCCAAGAAGAAGACAAACACATGCATATACATCTATGAATAAGAGAGGGGAAAAAAGAAAAAGAGTCGTGTATTAAGAGGAAAATAACAGTAATAAAGGCTAGATAAAGGAGCATGTGCTCTCCTCCACTTCCTGCAGGGCTTTCACATGAAATCTTGGAAATGTTAATAAGAGTTAACCAGGTGAGACCGTCAACAGAAGGGACAGTGGCTGTGTTGGAAGCTGCTCTGAAACACCTGTCCCCTCTTACAGCAAGCGCTGTTCAGGTTCGCGTAATTCCTCCTCCACCGGCGAGGGGGAAAACAGATTCCAGCACAGATTTTCCGTTTAATTGCTCTATAATGCCATCTTGTGGCTTTTTGACTCATGAGGTCTGTTTGTTGTTACGTTACTCCTCAGATGCGGTGATTACCCTGTAAAGAGGAGATGGAGAAGGAAAGGGAAAAGGAAGAGGAGTAAGTTATGAACTCCTACCTGTGTGTCAGGGGCAAGGATGGCTGTGGGTGGTAATTTTCTCCCCATACAGTAACTTAAAATGTGAAAGCACCCAAATATTGTTCTGAAACCACCTGCATCCGGCTAACAGCATCAGACTTCTCCTACATAACTTTCAGATCAATTGGAGTACCAGGCGATGTGTTCAAAATCATATTACTACTATTTAGCAAAAGATCAAGCTGAGATAATTCAGCTCTTTAGCAAGGTGGGGTTGTAGCAAGATCGTGTTTCTGAAGGGGAAATGGAAGTGGTGGCGTTTGATTTTGTCTCATACATGACAGGCTCAGTGCTATCGTCAGGATTTCAAAGCAGGCAGCAGTCAAGAAAAGAACCACACTCAGAGAGTGCTGGCCACCATTGCAGAAGACGAGGGAGATGAGGGAGCTCCTGCTGGAGATCTGAAACACTGGACAAACCAGACAGTGCACACAGACTTCTTTGATAATGCTGGATAGCAGAGAAGGGAGGAAAAAAATATGAGTGTGGAAATGAATGTAGCAAGAAATCACGTCACTCCAGTCATTGGCTTCAGGATCTTATCACTCAAATGAAGAGGCCATATTTTGAACAAAGGAACTCAGCTAGAGGGTGTCCTAGGGAGGTTTGTGCAAACGGTCCTCTATGTGTGATTGTGGTGTGTTTTGTGAATCAAGATAAAGGTATTTCAGAATCACATTTCTCATGCTTTTTCAAAAATTCACCCCTCACTTCCAAACTAAAAGCAAGAAATGGAGTCCTTTGTTGTCATATTCAACACAAGTACACCAAGAGGGGAATATGCTTGCCAGAGCTGAGATGCTTCCCTAACCCATAAAAAAGTCTCACTGGTGTAAGAAGTGTGATTTAACCCTGCTAACTCGTAGCAAAATCAGGAAGGCAGGATTTTACTATGAGGTTGGTGAGGCAGGTTTCCCAGAGAAGTTCTGGATGCTCCCTCCCTGGAGGTGTTCAAGGCCAAGTTGGATGGGGTTTTGAGCCACCTGGTCTAGTGGAAGATGTCCCTGCCCATGGCAGGGGGCTTGGAACTAGATGATCTTTAAGGGCTCTTCCAACCCAAACCATTCCATGGTTCTGTGACTTCATTGGGGGTTGGAGAAGGTATCAATACATTTGGGATAATGTGTGTTGGCTCCCCTGTATGGCTCAGTTAACTTTTGCTTGTGCTGGGATGCACTTCTGGGATCTACCACTGTCTTCACCATTGATCCAACCTGTGCCAAAGGCACACAGGTTTTTTTGTAAAAACAGTAACTGTGCTTTTGTTAAAGAGAGGTACCCAGAACACAGACTCTTGTCTATCTTTCCTCTCCATCACCTACCACTGAAATAGTTGCCATTACTTTTGACAAGTGAAACTTCACATGAACAACGTCTTTTTAAGGGGATTTGAGACAGCAATGGCAGCAGAAATAACCATGTGGAAAGTTGACTTTATTCTAGGGGAAAGGAGTCTTCAAAAGTGGCATTTGAGACAAATTTGAGGAAAAGAGTATCAGGAGAACCCTCACTCCTGTATAAGTCTCTGCTGCTTCTTTTTTTTTTTAAATCAACACCTTGATTAATCTCTGTTAATTACAGGAATATTGGGTGAAAATAGATTAAGTAAAGAGAGAAGAGAAACCTTGTAGTCTTTAGACCTTAAACTCAGATTAACACGGAAGACACAGTTCTTCACTATGCTAACATAAACAAAGAAGTGTTGCATTAGTTTCAAAGGAAAGTGTCTGGATTTTTATAGTAATGGGTGTGAGCAACTTCCATGAAGGTAGTTTTTTTATTGACTGATATTTGCAAGAAATGTCCGGTTTGGCTTGCAGTGGATTTCTTGCATCATGTTCTTCAGTTGTACCCATTTGTGTCGAGGAAACTATATACAAGTGTCCTGTTGCATCTATAAACACTATAGGGTTTTGTTGTTGATTTTTTTTAAATTCATCTCACCTAGCTTTAACTGTCAACAGTGTAAATGTCTCTGTCTTAGATAACTGCCTTGGGCTTTTACAGTAAGAGGAGAAAAATGATGTTTACAGACTGATTCATCTGGTCTATTTTGGGTGCCTTGCTAGAGTGAGATGATTCATAAGTGGTTCTTAATTCTCTCTGTTGAGTAGAAGGGGCCTGGCTCAATTATAGGCATCTGGTTTGTTCAGATCACTCCTGTTCTTTGCTCTGTTTCGGAAGGCTTCTCCATATCTCCTTCTCCTCTTTGTTCCTAGCCTAAATTTAATCATGGCCAGTCGATACCCAGTAGTTTAAACCAAGACACACTCACTCATTTTGGGCATCCAAGGAGCTCCAGGCTGCTGTCAGCCTTTTGTAGGCTTCACGGCAGGTCAAGAAAGAAAGCAAACGCTTGGGAGCGGCAATAGCAAAAGATAGGCATGGTTCCCTGTGTGCTACGTGTCAATATGACTTGCTGTAAGGTTTTATTGCCCATGCTAGGTGCTTTGCTGTAAGAAAGACCATGCGGTCGGAGATGTCATCCACTGCGTCTAACTAGGAAAAACATGTGATGAACCTAACTGAAGCATTAACCTCAGGACACAGGGGTTATTTTGAAACAGCTCTGTTTTCTCATTGTGTGCAAACGTGGCTTTCTCTAGCAAACTACCTGTGAATTACCTATGAACCAGCCAAAAAGGCTATTTACCACCTGTACCTGAACACGTGGCAGGGAGTTTGGCACCTCTCCAGTGAGAACAAACATCAAGGACAAAATCATTTGTAGGGTAGCTCTAGTCAGAGCTGTCTTGGTCTCTTGTTTCCACCTGAGAGATTATCCAGTGCTGAAACCAAACGTAGGCTGGGAAGTAGCAGGCCTTGTTACCAGCAGCAGCAGAAGAAAGGATTTTGTTATTGTTGTTGTTGTTGTTGGGTTCGGGGTTTTTTAAGTGTATTTCTTGTGTAGGCCTTACTACAGGATTTGTTGGGAAACAGCTCAATCCTTCAAATTAAATGCAAGATGACCTAAAACACTGTTCAAACAGAATAAAATGAAATACCATCATGAAATAGTCTGAATCCAGTTTAGTATTTCTTTTCATTTGAAACCAGGCCTAGCATCACAGCCCAGCAGGCTGAAGTTGTTTGGTATAGCCACAGTAACTGTAAATGCTCCATTGCACTGGGTAATAAATGCTCCTTTAGGAGGTGGAAGATGCGGTTATTCTCTGTGCTTTATGTAATCGTTCTGTCTGTGGTGTGCCTGACAACAGCAACACTGTTGGTTAGCAAATGTGAGCATGACACTGTCCTTTTAGTTACCCTGTCCACGAGGTCCTACAAAAGGCGATCAAACTTCTGTTGTTGCTACTGCAGAGTTATCAGGCAATGCAAAAATAGTACCTTTAGTTTTGGTCAATTCATGGAGACAGAGAGGGGAGAACTGCACAGAAGCCCTTTGTGGGTCGTGAAGCTTCTGGACTCTTGACTCAAGGCTCTTCTTGACTGTCATAGGGTGGTCGTTCCTGGTATCTGCAGGTGCATAGTTCCGTGCCCTGAAGCCTCAGTGCTGCTTGTTCTTATGGCTGCTCCAGTCTGCACACCAACAGCATCAGCTGTCCTGCAGTTCCCTGGCTGCATTGTCCACCTTGCTGATTCCTGAGCAGTCAATCCTCTCAATGAAAGGAGTACTGCTTTGTAAGCTGTGCATTACTACACTGCAGTTCCGTATTTCGGTTGTGGTTCCTCCTTTCCTGCAATGAGCGTGGTGAAGAAGCAAGCACTCCACAGGTGGAAGGATATGCATAAATCTTTGCTGATTTTTTGAATTGTGGAATAGAAAGAGACAGAGGAAAATGTTTCACTTAGCCCTGCCCTATGTGCTGGCATCCTGCTGCATTCTCAAGGAGTTTTGGACTTGGTACCAAGAATGTAGATTCAACGTGGAGATCTAATTTGGTTAGTCAGCACTAACAGGAAGTAGTTAGCCATGAGGAATGACGGAGGGCAGCACAGAGTTCTGATGAATCTGGCTGCAAAAGCAGGGCATCAGGTAGGATTTTATCATAGGGTGCTGGTAGGATTGCCAGACTGTCTGATTGAATCAGACTGGTCCCTATTTGATTCATCCAGGTGAGCAAGTAAAACCATTAAGCCCAGTTTTAAGGACTTATCATCTGGCATGCTTAGCCCAGAAAGTGCTGTCTGTGCCAACCCGAACTTGCAACAGGGACATGATAGGGCTGCTGGCTTTCCTTGATGACTCCTGTCCTCAGAGACAGCAACTCTTTAGGGGCTGTTATGAATAATTAAGATGTGGACCCTGCAAAGGCAGCATCCTGAAGGTGTTTTTCTTCTCTGAGACTGCTGGAAGTTCAGGATGTTCCCTTCATACCCTGAAGAGCACGGACTACTTCACCCCCTCCTTCCTCCCTCTTAAATTTGTTCTCATCGCCACTTACTGCATTTAGCATCCCGTGAAGTAGGCACTCCAGTAGTGCCAATGAAATAAACTGCCTGCCACCTGCCTACCTATCTGCAGGTCCATTTTTTACCTTCTCACTGCTGTAAATATGTTGGCCAGAATGAGAGCTGGCCCCTACCATCTGCATCAGGTTGTATTTCAGCATTGCCCAGGCTTGTTGCAGCAAGGACTTCTGACTTAGGGCTGAGAAGAACAGTAATTCTGAGATCCAGAGGGAGAAACATGAATCAGGATATCAGATATTCCTCTACTGTTCTGCAACCTGGGGTATGAAGAAAAACATTTGCAGGACATAGCTGGCTAAACTGGATAGGATTAGTAAAGCAACAGCTACATGGCTAAATTGAACAGGCCCGGACCTGTTCTCTGGACTCAAGGGCAAGTGGCACAGAACAAAACTCACCCGTGTGTCTAAACTCTCTGCCTCCCAAAACAGGGCAGCCTCATTCAGACCCCATCTGGAACCATTTCCAGCCTCACTTATCCCCCTTATCAAAGCACCAGAGCACTAGTTGGCATCAACTAAAATCATGCCAAAGATAATGCTAACAATAAAACTGGTTGGGTGCTCTCAGTGTGGTGCCTAAACCCGTGACCAGACCTATATAGTCTACTGCTGGAGCTGTGGTGTCAGACACCAGACACCACCGGAAATTCTTGGTCTTAGAGCCAACATCATCAGCTTTGCTTTTGTTCTACTGAGAGTAAAGTCCAGACTACTCGAATGTCTGTGCAGACCCAGAATGCCCCAATAAATATCGTGTGAGTCTAACATTTCCCCTTAGCTCATTAGATTGTTTTGGAATGATTGTGTGGGTTCAGAACAAATAGCTGATATCCTGATAGGATAAAATTTGAAGACCCAACAACTTGTCCAGGACTGAGAAGCAAAGTCTGTAGGGAGCTGTGACTCCACACTTCTCTGGAGCTTAAAACCACGGGCTCTACTCTGTCCTTTTCAGGAGAATTTAGCCCAGAGGCTTGTCGTGCCAAGTCAGCCATTGTCTATGAGATCATGCCGCCTTTCAGAGCACGAGGAATATCTTTAGCAAACCATGTTGTATTCACTTTTTCTCCACCTTCATTTCATATTGCAGCACTGTCATGAAATTAATTTTCCTATGACAGACACCTCTTTGCTTCTTCTTTGCAGTATACTCATTTCATTGTGCAGTAGCGTTATTTGCCAGCTCACATCACACTGGGGATGATTATGTAAGCCACACAAATACAGCACAAGTCAGTTGTCTCTTTGTAAGCAGCTGGACCAGTGAGAAATAAGGTACAGCTTCTTGCAGTTCATCTGATCTCAGGCGTAAGTTGCTATATCTAACCAAATGACCCATACTTCCTTTAGAGCTAGTGGGGGGTTCATCTGACTTGCTTACATGTCCACCGTAAGATGAGACAAAGCACAAGCTAGTACTGTGTGTTTGCCTCCATTCACTCTAAGAGGAGTCTGGGGTGGATCTCTCTGATGGAGTCGTCTGTGTCACAGATACCTACTTTCATTCAGATGAATCCCACTGTCCCTGTGTGAGTTAATGAGATGCAATTTTACAGATCAAGATGAACCAAGGATTTGAAACTGTTCTTCCTCTGCATGCAGTAATGGTAGCAGATACCAAAGCATCTTCCTCAGAAAGTCTCACATGGCAGGACAAATCCTGAGAAAAATAGAGTAAGAATCAAGGTGTGCTTTTGTCCATGGGAATGTCTGTGTATGCAGGTGATTTGCCCAAATGGAGCTCCTCAGAACTTGTGTGTTGCTCTAAGCCATCCTGATTTCCAAGGGCTGCCTGCTGCTGAAGCAGACATCTCTGCCTGTGCTCCCCCCTGGGACACTTCACTCGTTCAGTAGAGTAACAAGCAAAAACACAGTCAAGCAAGTATGGTCTGGTGAATGTGAGGAGCAGAGCAGAGAAGAACTTAGGTACTTACAAGCCACATGGGGAGAACAGGATTTATTGAGCTGTGTTCCAAATCAGGCATGGAGCACCAGTGATGGATACAGGGTTATACAGGGCTACCACGTAAGATGCCACAGTGACATGGTGAACAGCCTCTCCTTACAGTTGCTAAAGAACAAGTAAGTAATGGATTTGGCCTCTTGCAGCTGCTGTACCAAAGGCCACTATACCCAGAATCTATACTCTGCTGAGCATGGGACACTGTCCTTCAGGTCTGATTACACAGACTGAATTCCCCTCGGACAAAAGCTGCACGATGACCTGCTTTGCAGTAGCTTCAGAAAAATGAGAATAACCTTAAAACAGCAAGATACCACCTGAGACTGAGGCCATAATACCAATACTAATATTGGGTCAGACTTAGCTCATTTTCATCCTAGTCCATCGTGGGGACAGTTGAGATTTGCAGGAATGTTACGCTAGTCTGTCCAAGGCCTTTCTGAGATGAGATGCCAGGCAATGGTCTTCTGAAAAGGCAGGGGTGAAATCTGAAACACATTGCTGTGGATCTGCATGCTTGTGTGACACTCCTGCTTGTCTGTAGGGCCAGCATTTCTCCTTCCCAGAGACACACACAGAGCTAGCAGCGGGCTTGCTAGTACATTGCTGTGTGCATTATCTCATTTTTCTCCTTATTTGCTTTTCACCTCATTGTTCTAGTTCTTCTTTCCCCTATTTTTTGTCTTCTTCCTTTTTCAATTTTTTCTCCTTTCCTTCTCTTCTTTTTCTCCTCCTTCTGATTTATTCTTCCTCTCCATTCCTCCCTTCATTCATTCTTTCCTCTCTTCTTTCAATTATTTGTTTAGAGCAAATTTTCAAATCTATAAACCCATTACAGCAAAGAGACTGTGTTGAGGCAGCCTCTGAGCTTGCATGTGGTGGGTCCTGGATTCCAATAACAGAACTTATTTGGAAAAAAACATTATCTGTAATGTGGAAATGGTTTGGCTTGAGGGTAAAATTTATCATCATTACCCTAATATCATCTCAAGCCTCAGCTCTGGCAGCAGCTAAAGAAAACACCAAGGCTTAATTCAGTCAGTGCAAGGAAAGAGAGACAGAGGATGGAAAATATGATTTATGATGGAAATCAATGCAATCATAATACTTTATGCTTGTAAAATTGGGCTGTTCCAACAGTGCTCACAGATTGCATAGGCAGCTTTCCACCAAAAATTTCATGGCAAGATAGAGCGCAGTAGTATGATGGTGCAGCTGGCACAAAGGGACCATATTCAGGGTTCAGGGTGTGAATAGAAGCAGATTTTTTTATGCTGGGGCTTTGTTTTTTAATTCCTTCTCTGAGGATCAGGCAACACCACTTACCCAAGGTGTATCTCCATAGGACAATAGAAAGATGCTGTCCTGCATCTCCCAGAGGGTGGAGGAATGGAGAAAGAGAAGGATGATGATCTAGAATACGAAAGGAGTGCTGACTAGTTTTCCAAGTAAATGGCAAGATCCTGGCAGGAGCAGTATCCCCAGAGTAAAAGTGAAAGCAACAACGTGACTCATTCCTCTGCAGTGCGGAGTACCTCTTAGAGACCAGCTGAAGTATATTTACAAAAATTTGAATCAGGCTGTTCGCCTTGGTGAAAGACAGGTAAAAGTGATAAAGCTTAGAAAGTTTGTTTCTAATGCAGAAAATTAAAGAGCATCTGAACTTTCAATTTTGACCAAATCATGACTCCTTTCCTCTAATAAATAACATAAAAATTGCAGAGATCATGAACAAACTGCTTATGTAAAGTTGAGTTAGTTCAGCTGTAGTGTAAAGAAGATGCCTTGTCAAAATGCTACATGCAATTTCCCTGAACAATGCTTGAAGGATGTTTTGTACTTTGGTTTTGTGGGTGGGAATATACTCCTGCAGCATTGCCTGCCTCTGGAGAAGCAGGAGAGCTTAGCATCCCCAGCAGCCAGCATGAGGAAATACAGTTATTCTTAGGGAATGCAAAGTAAACCGCTCATTTATTCATATCGTTCCATCAAAGGTGAAGTACTTGATATCCAGGACTTGCAACTCAATGTAAGCTATGTCTAAAGGACACTCGAAAGTGAATATTTGCAATATTCCTTTTTAATGCAAAATATCTTTCCAAATAAACCTTTCTTTAGTAAGACACTTTTGAAATTCTTTTGATATTTCCTGATTTCTGGAGAAAGCTGTGCATCTAAAAGTTGGAAAAGTACTTTCTGTGGATTCCTCCTTAAAAATGTTCAAAATTTCCAAGCATCAACTTATGACTCCTCTTCCTCTCCCTCTCCTCAGGGAGAGTGGATGCATACAGTGATTTAGATCTATAAGCCATGCAGACTGTGAGCCTGTGAAGTTACAGATTTTGGCCCTGGTAGTCCTGATCTGAAGAATCATATCTCACAATGCCGATATCCCTCCAGAAGTGAGCAGATACTGAAAGCGAGCTTCTCCTTCCTGTCAGCCCAGATACCTTGTTTCCCAAAGCAGGCGCTGTTGAGGGCTGACACAGAGGCGTACACTGTAAAGTGCAGTGCTGAGCACCGCTCATGTACAAAAAGAGGGGACGTGCTGGAGCACACCCTTCATTTAACACCAGAAGATCCAAATGGCTTTGGGGTTCACAGTACAAACCCTTAGGAAGCCAAGCTTCATTGTCTTCAGAGCTTACAAAAAGTTTTTTCTGTAAACGCTGCAGATGGCCAGACGAGGCAGAGTCTCCCTGTCCCTTTCCAGCTCTGAGTAACTCCACAAGGGTTACACAGTGCTTACCAAGATTTGCTACCTAGATCCAGCCAAGAGGAACATTGCTTAGACTGATTCAATCCCTAAACTTTCATTAGCCAAGCTGAAGTGTAGCTGTTGTCACAGAGGGCCCTGAAAATACTCAGCTGCAGGCAGGCTCATGTTCTCAGAAGGACCATCAAGATGAAAGGTGAGCAGTGCACAAAAGTAATGCAGTGCATCTTCCACTCCCAGGGCCAGAGACAGGCTCACCAAGGACTTTGCCTCGTGCTGGTAGGGACATCTCTACCTGTAACTTTAAACACACACAGCTTTCAAGCACTGCACTCCTTGAAGGAATGGATAAAAAAGCAAAAGGACAAGTGACCCTTTACTCTGTTCTTCTCCATCTCGTCTCACTGGTACCTACAAGACATTGACAGACGAGACTCTGTGGTGCCAGAGAACTTGTGTCCCTCTCTGAGTTCAGGTTTTCAAATTAAGCAATATGACACTGGTTTATGGCAGATATTGTGTCTTACTCTTTTGAACACCCTGTCATATGCCATCAGGATCTGGCTGTCATTTTCCTCACCTCCCACCCTAAAGCTTGATAGCTAGTCCTATAGTCCGCTTCTATGTCCCCTCCCCTGCAACCACAGCTCTCCACCACCACCCCCCCCACACACATGCACGCAGTACAGACACCTGTTTCCCAGACATCTAATTTGTGAAGCCGGGTATTGTCTGATGGACTAATTTCCCTGACGGATTAATAAATGGCTCTACAACCTTCAGTAATTCTATCACATTGTCCCCACACTCCTTCTTGCTTCTGAAAAAGTTTGACAGTGGTAGCAAGAGACTGGGGACCAAAAGGTCCACTGAATGAAGCAGAATTAAAAGTCTTGGACACCTGCGGTGTTGGTGTTGGACAGCCATCTGTCCCTCATTTGAAAGCACTGTTACTGTCTGCCATACCTAACGTTGCTTGTCCCAGACAAATGTGAGGATGCTGCACGGACCAGGCTGATGCAGAGTCTTTGCTTTGAAACCTGTCCTTCATTTAAAAGACAAGACAAAGGGAAAGATATTCCATGGGTTTGTCTTCCAGCGCATTATTAAGATCAGAAGAATTTCACTTTGCTGTCTAGGATAGTTACCACAATATAAACCTTCTTTAACCCACACGATTCTCTATCTGCACACTGCCTAAAGTACACAAACATCCAGACTAGATATGACAGTATTCCCTCTAACACATAGATGTCCTTTCCATCGATATGTATATATATACATATGTATATAAAATTACATAAAATACGCTAGACTAATACATATGCATACCCTCACACATGCACACACATCCTTCACATGCATAAGAGATGAAAATTTTCATTAAGTCGATGTGATGAGAGCAAAAAAGAACAAGAAAAACTTGTTTGGTGCTAAATCCTTAAGCGTACTATCCACCCAAGAGTAGAAGAAATACGTCTTTAAGGACCTGGTAGGTCTGAAAATTTCCTCCAGTAACAATGAAATGTCAACTTAGCAAGATAAAATCTTCAAGGACTAGGAAAGAAAACACTAAAGGAGTTCATTTAGGTTCTCTAGTGCGTTACTGATTTTAAAAAAAGCTGATTATCCATCTCCTCCCAGACTTATTTTTCCATATGACAGTTTTGAGTTGAATTGGCAGAAGAACTCCAGGTTTTGTGTATGAGACACAAAAAAGCAGATTCTCTTTGCTGGTGTGCTTGAGAGCTGTCTTCTGCTACTCAGACTGATAATGCTTCTTGGTCTGATGATGATATTGAAACCAAGAGACAACAAAACCTAGCAGAAACTGTTGTAATCAACTCATCTGGAAATACAGTAGAGCCCTTACTGGAAACTGGAAAATTCATGGAGTCAAACTAGATTCTTTCTTTGTAAATAAATGCCCACATCATATAATCATCACTATATTCAGCCTTCAGCAGTGAGTCTTGTTTACTTCTAAGCACAATGGCTAAGACTGAATGTTCAGAGAAGCTGTTACATCTTTACACCCTTGGAAGTTAACGGTTCAGCTATGCCAGAAACAGGAGCAACAAGAATGTCTCATTGGTCAGTAGAAACCACAGACACTGTACTGAAGTAATGAAAGCAGAACTGATTTCAGTAGTTAATATTTCATTTTATATCATCCTGTTGCTCTGAACTTCAGTTTTTAGAATTATTTTGCAGCAGCTCAGGAACGGTTATCAGTAAAACCAGAAATAATGTGCCTCTTGCTACCACGGCTTCACTCAGAGGGACCTTTTGGGGAGGAAGCAGCAGCAGCGACATGACTGAGCAAAGTGGGGAGTGACAATGTTTGGAGGAGATCTTCTCGGGAGGGGGTGTTTGGTTTTTCGTTGGTATAGACAGGAAACTTATCTGCAGGCTACATTGTGTGCCATTTTAAACACAGTGCTCTTAATAAATACCGACAGCAAATCAGGACAAGAACAGACGCAAGTTGTTTCAGGCGGCTTCTGTCAAGTGAACAGTAATGCACCAGGATTAGTGGCAATCCTCTCCATATTGCAGAGAGCAAGTCGCCTGCAGATGAAGTGCTCGAGGCATTGCAGTGGGTTTATCAAGGGGTCCTTGGTATTCTGGAGCAGACGTGCAAACTGCAACATTATCAGTAGCTTTTCAATTCAGCCACCTTCTGCTGAAAATTGGGTCTCAGTAGTGGTGGAAGTGGGAGGCAGATGATTTTGATTACAGAAGAATCCCAAGGAACCCACATCATAGTGATTCTTAGACTGCTCCATTCACCCCTATGACATTGCTAATGCAACTGGATTTGCTCTTAATAACCAAAATGTTAATAGCACAGTATGGGCAGGGCAACAATTTGAGCCAGTGAACCATTAACTTCCATTCCATCGGGTGCAATCAAAGTCAAAGTTCAGTGGGGCTCAAAAAGGCAATGGCAACTATCCCCAGAGTCAACATCCTCCCTTATACTGTGTGTTCCTTGAAAATCCCAGCTCAGACGAGAACCCTTTCCAGTATAATTTTGTTAAATGAGTGCTGACATCTTAAGCCATATTATTCTTCTGTCCATCCTGAGAAAGGGAATAGGTGTGTTACTGAGTGTGGGTTAGCGCTCTATATATAAAGAAGACACCTCTTGCATATTCCCGAGTAAGGATCTCTTTGGAATGACAATGTTAAAATGCTGCTGCCAGACCCATTCTTCCTTTACTTTTCAGCAGCTTTATGCCATTCTGCTTGCTTAAGACTGCCTAAAATCTAGAATTAAAAACTCCTATGGAGTTACCAAGTTCAGGAACCCTTGTAACAGAGCCAGCTGTGCTTTGTTTCTAATAGCACCATCAAGATCGTTTGCCAGAAGAACCTATCTGGTCACTGGCATCTGGTTTGAATTACTCTGCACAGTAGCGCTGAGAGCTGACTCAGTCCCTGGGCACCTCAAATGTTTCTTGCAGGCACAGACTGGATTGCTTGCTGGATCCTTGTCCACAGCTGAGCATCAAAATTTGTATTTCCAATTCAATTTAAAGGAAACATCCTGAGAAAATTTTGTCCCTGTAAGACCTGTAGACTGTGAAATACTGAAAAGCCAGGAAATTACGTTAAGACCAGCATCTGGCCCTCAATGGAAGCTGTTTCTTAAAAGCTGTCACCACTTCTTCTGTAATATAGCTGTGCAACACTTCTTGCTAAGAGTTTTAAAAGAGGTAATTGACAAAACACATATTATGGTCTCTTTGAAGCTGCATGGTGGGGTCTTGCTCTGATAACTTTTCCTGTGCAGCTCCTGTCTTGCCTCACCTCCATCTTGAGCTCAGGAAACTTAAGGGAAGCCAATGTGGAAGTGCTCCCTAAGTGAGCTTCTATAGCACACCAAGAGGATTTGTGTGGACTTGTAAGTTTTCGCCCTACTCATTCTGAATTTATACTTTATAGGAACTTTTCTTCTTTTTTATTTATCCCCTATTTCAGCCTCGTCAGCCTCCCTGCAAAAATGAAAAATGCTGCGTTTTATTTTATTTGATGCTGAAAGTTTTTATTCTCCACACAGTTTTTACGCAGTATATAAAATAGCTTAATCAGACACATACCAAAAGAACCATACACAGACAAAGCAAGAGACAGCAGGCACACCTGAGACTGAAGTGCATCCTGTTCATAAAGGGAGATAGAGTGCTGATGGCATTTCACACTGAGGTATCCAGGGACCATCACATGGCTTGATGAGACCAAGGAAGCTCAATAGACTTTCCAAACCTAATTAGTACTTAATGATCTGGAGAGACACGGTTGTCCGTCACTTCTGCTTCAACCCCTCTGTTCTTCCTCAAATTCTTAATTAACCTTTAAGGAGATGATGTGCTGATGAGTTTCCTAGGCTATTGCATTGATTTTTTTCACACACGTACACATACATGCTCGTGCACACGCTCACCCACACCACACACTCCAGCATACATACTAAAGAAGCTCTGGTACAAAATCTCAGCTCCAATGCACTCCACACAAGGGCTCTGCTGATCAATGTTTATTAATGAAGCACTGCCTCGAAAATTGTTAATTGATGGCAATGTACAGAACGTTGTCTGGAATTTAACCTTATTCATCATTTAAGTATGTTGGAAACTAGAGCGTGACGTTAATTAACAGCGTAAGAACAAAGTTGGATCGTTCTGCTGTGGGTTTGAAAAACAAAATCGTATGTGCAAAGAGAGGGAGAAAAAAGCTGTGATTAAATATAAAACCAGAGCAAAAAAGTGAGAGAAAATGGAGCCAAAGCCAGTGTCATATTCAAGATGACTCACTTTGTGCCAATAATGAAATAAAATTTTCTCGTGTGCTTATGTAATATTTTACTGTTGTGTCATATTTAATCAACTCTGAGTTTTAACAAGCTAAGTAGAAGGTGGGGGGAAGCTGCTACCAATGGAGTGAAAACAGATTAATAAATTTTGAAAAGTTAATAGACAAGTTTTCGGATTAAAAAAAAAAAAGAAATCAATGCTGGTAGATGAATTCACCAGGGGGAAAATGACAAATGGAGAATGCCTTACTTAAAGTTCACTTAATAACAATCTAAATATGTGGTGATAATATAGTAAGAGATGCTAACAGCTGCACTCTTCCAGGCTTGCCTAGATGTTTTCAGTGACTGTTTGCTCTCCAAGTCATATGTTTGATTAATGAACACCTGTCTACCCGGATACTCGTTTAACCGACTGATTACCATGGGGTCAATACACTGCAATTTGAGTGCAAGAAGCCACTTGGTGACATTGCCTGCTACAAGACTGTTGCCCTTGCTGAGCAGGGACACCCAAACCACTTGAGTGTTGGCTCAAAATTTCAGTATACAAGCTTTACCCAGTTGTATCCAGGTAAGCAGACCACTCAGTGGACCAGTGTCCAGGTCCATTTAAGTTTCTCTGCCTGTAAAGACATTTGGTTTGCCCCAGATCATACTCAACATAGAACACAGCAGGCGGACGGCGTGGACACCTCTGATTGTGTTAAAGAGCCATGGTATTGTGCCCTTATAGACTAAAGCCCAGTTTCTGCCCACAATCACACAAAAAGTCTGTGTATAGCAGGGATTGAAGGTGTGAGTCTCGTTGGACCTACTTTTTTGTGCAATTTTTGTGTTTGCCCCAACGTGGAATCTTATCCCGAAATAGATATTTCAGTGACTCCTAGGTTCGAAAATGCTGGTGTGAAAACACGGTACGCTCCCCACTCCAGAAATCCTGTCATCAAAAGTGACATGATGTTCTGGGGAAACAGAGGAACTGAAAGACAAAGAACTTTTTTTTTTCTCTTTTTAAGAAAAAAAAACATATAAAGCGAGAAGCAGAGGCAGAAGTACTGCCAGGTTTTCCTGAAATTCAGTGAAATGCTCTTCAGGAGTTAGTCCAGTCCTCTCCTTTTTGTTTAAAAGAGAAAACATGCCATTTAGAAACAAGGAAGCATTCCATCCATTTCCTGTATTTCAAAAGCCCTTTTCTCCCTTATTTTTACAGAAAGTATTCTGGATGTTGACCAAATTTCTTATTTATTCAGACCCCCTTAAAGTTTTGTTTTCAGTTGACTTTTCTCTTTATTGAGAACATATTCCTGAATTTCTGTTTGGGAGGATAAGCCATGAAACGATGAAACGTGGAGCCACGCAGAAGTTGCCTAACCTATCTTCTGGCCCTGAGACAGACTAGTTCCACCTATGTCATTCCTTGAATCTGTAACCCTTGAGTCACCCAGCCATTGTTTTTTTAGGGCTGGATACACACATAAAGCCCAGAGCAGAATGGGAAATGGGCAGCATAGAAGGTATAGCACAAGAGAGGACAATTCAAAACATAGCATCAGGAATGACAGAGGATGTCAGTGACTGTCAGATGCCCTGAGAAGGCAGAGATACTGGGTTGCCTAGATATCTAAAGCTAAGAAGAAAGAACTTCGGGCATTGCAAGCGCAATTTTAATTAAGCTCAGATTTCCTCTGATGCATTTAGTGACTGCTCATGTGCAGCACACCCTAATGGTTGGATGTGGAAAGGTATCCACAGGGCACAGAAAATTTCAGAGGTATCTGGACTATGTTAGTAGCAGGATAGTATTTTGCAGAAAGCACAAGAGAAGATTTCCTGTTCTGCACTTCATAACCTCTAGCAGAGGTCTGGTTTTCCTGATATCACTCTGTTGTGTGGTTTCCCTGAAAGCTGATTCGGTCTTTATCCCCTCCTCTTCCATCACATGCTTGGGGGACAAAGGGGGATGTAAAGGATGCCCCACTCATCGTGAAAGCTGACAGATAAATAAAGTCATATAAGACCAGACACCTCAGGTCTCAGTCAGGAAATGTCTGGTGTGGGTTGTGAGAGTGATCTCTTATTACTGATTATTAAGTGAACCATTTATTTATTTCAAAGACATGTGATTTAATTGTTCTCCCGAGAGCAAAAAGCAAACTAATGTCCAAAAGACCAAGCTCCTTTCATTTCCCATCTTATGGGAGGCCCTGTCTACAGAACCTGGCAGCATCCAGACAAGTAGAGGAGAGGTATTTTCTCCACCTTTCTCGATTCCCTTTCTTCTACCACTTACTGAGAAGAAAGTTTTTCCAGGGCTTTGAAAATTCGTTTAGATGAGCAACTAACGGGAAAATATATTGCCTAAACCTAGGATAAAAAGTGACTAATTGAAAAGAACATTGGTCTTACATTTAGGATGACTGCTCCATGGCAGACCAGTGCATCTTTTAAGTCTGGAAAAGATATCAGTCAGTCAAACAAACAAACACACGCAGAGGTAAAATAAAAGGAAAGAAAGCCACCTCACCACTCTATGGAAGCTCATCGTTATCATAGAGTCAGAGGTACCCATCTAGCTCACCAAAGGCAACCTGAAGCTGGCAGTTTAGTGACTGTGTTCTTAGAAATACATACACCCAGCCCTGGACGTTAGAATATGTTTAACTGAGCAAAATAAACATGTTAATCATGATCCTGCGGATTAGCTCATAGTGTGCTTGAAAATCACTGCAGCATGTTTGGCCACCAGAGTTGCTCTTTATCAGAGCTGGTTTCACGCAGAGATTAGGCACCAGCAGGGCTCTCTGAAGTGTACCCAGCATATTCTCAAGGGCTTTTTGGGGTCAGTGGTGAAGTACCTTGTAAACAAGCTCCTGGCATGGGTCTCTCAAAGAGGCCTATCCTGATCTAGCAGGGAGAATGTTAAATTGCAGAACGGTGTCCTTGGTTCAGTTCCTTTCTTCACTCCAATGAGTGATATGACTGTGAAGGGATCTGCTGTATTCCTCATGTTTCTCCCTCTTCTCCAACCTACTGCCTATGTAGGTTTCAGATTCTTTGCATCAATGATTGCCCCTTGTATGTGACACACAGGTCTTGGCATGGAGAACACACTACCTTTATGGGAGATTGTTCTTGGGGCACAAGCATAATGCAGAGACAGGTTACCCTCTTAACTCCAGCATTGGTCAACCCCACCAGAAAAGCCCTACAGCAGACAACGCTCAACATCTGCCAGGAGCCAGATGGCTATAGACTGCTGCAGTGAGATATTCCTTGCTTTCTTAACCCTGAGAGAGAAGTCGTCCCTATCTGTCCGAGTTAACTACTGCACTACTAATCCCTGCTTTATACGGGGGAGAGCTAGAAGTGCCTGTTGATTCTGAAAGCAGGTGAAATATCAATGATGTTATCAACATTCAGCCTACATTGCCTTGACTAGAGAACATGTCTTTACATGGCACAAGGTCAGCATTCATTCCCAAGTGACTTGAAGTAAGCATCTAGTCTTGGAAAGACACAACACTGAAGGCTTTATTTGTCTCCTAGACCTAGCTGTGCACAGGGGGGGATCAAAGTGAACTCATGAAGCAGTCGATTGCAGCTCCTGTTATGTTTTGCTTACAAAAAGACTTTAAACAGGTAGAACCACTGGTAGTGAATGTGGCATCCTGTACACAGTAGGAAATAGTCAGGTCTCTGGGAGACTTTCACATACTAGTTTGAGTAGCTCACTTGTCAGTACCAAGTATTTTTTGGGAAATAGGGCTTATTCCACACATTTTTGTTCACTTTGCTAGAATACTGTCATGTACATAAGACATTCACTCTTTCCTTCCTATTCCTTGGCCTCTTGCTTCAGTGACTAAACTTCTTCATGCCTATTAGCAAAGAGCCTCACCATTCTGTTGTGCTACTTGAACGAGTCTCCCAGAAAAAAAAAAAAAAAAAAAAAAAAAAAAAGAAAGGAAAAAAA
>Ga0065711_1030892_pt1 | contig 31135 bp, 16 predicted proteins | sample Hoacrofraction12_FD_59098 | JGI IMG/M metagenome (GOLD analysis project Ga0065711, IMG submission 59098) | Hoatzin crop microbial communities from Cojedes, Venezuela - Epithelial fraction 12 v2 (version 2) | ecosystem: Host-associated > Birds > Digestive system > Esophagus > Crop | place... | reverse complement strand
TGGCTGCCCCCTCCCTGGCAGTGTTCAAGGCCAGGTTGGATGGAGCTCTGAGCAACCTGGTCTAGTGGAAGATGTCCCTGCTTATGGCAGGGGGGTTGGAACCAGACGATCTTCAAGGTCCCTTCCAACCCAAACCATTCTTTGATTCTATGATTCTATGATTCTATATTGCAGATGCCTAGACCGTATAGTAAAAAACATCTTTCCTGCATTTTGAGTGAAGGCCAGTGTCACTGAGGTCAATGCATTACATTGAATGAAGAGGGATTTTCATCCACTCTCTGCAGTGTTTCTGACTTTCACGAACACTGAATAGTTACACTGAACCCAATAGTAATACTTGCCTGCACTTTCAGGGTGCCACCTATGTGCAGAGAAACTGGAGGTCTCTCATAAGTTAATATTTATAGAGCTTGCTCAGGGCTGTCAAGAAAATTGCTAGTGTTAGAACACTTCTAAAACTCTTTTAGCAGGAATAGTCTGATTTTACATGAACAAGTTCCAAAGGTACTGAGAGGATATTCAAAATATTTAATTCCATTCCGTTCTCCTGAATACTTACTAACTTCAGAAGGAAAGGTCATAACAGAAGATCAATGCCATGACTTTCGGACATCCATAGCTTGGAATGACCGGTAAAATGGCAAACCATAACATACATGCAGTGATAAATATTGTGAAATTCTACTCATTTCGGCCTCAAATTTGGCAGAGTTAATTCAGCCTCCATGTACAGACTATGCTACAAAGATATTGATAAAATATCTTTGCCATACGGTGACATACATTTCAATGCTGTCTTTAGATCCATCTTCCTGCCATTCAGGGATTGGAAAAGCAATGGCTGACTTAAAAAAAATATGCACAACCAATCAGAGTTATTCAGCATACTGAACTACTTGTACCACAAAGTGAAGCAGCGAGTAAACTAACAGGAGGGTTTAGTGACAAAAGTCATTATTGGTAATAGCAAATAGCTATGGAAATCTGAAATCAAAACAAACACGCACACTGAAAAAACCCCCAAATCTCAGCAAGCAGAATGATGTGTTTTTCAGCAGGTCTTCAGAATCTGGTTGGCAAATTTTGTGGGCACGAGTAAAACTAGCCTATACCATCTTCCTTGGACACAAGACATGGAACTGAAAAGGATGAAGAATACTAAAGAAAAGCTTTTTTTTTCTTTCTTTCCTAACAGAGCGAGCTAGACGTAGCCATAACAGGCCATGGAGCAGCATTTAGACTTTTAAATATTTCATAAATAGTTGTATTAGTTAGTTGTTCTGTGCTCAGCTTAAAGGATGCTGGACCATTGAGAAACATGTTTCTTAGATGTACAGAGGCAATGTTATTGAAAGACTGAATCTGCAGAGGTTATAAATACAAATATGACAAATGTCAGTGCTGATACATGTGCTGAAAGCATATGCTAGGCCATCATTCAGGAATATGTATCATTTCATAGCTCATGAGAAGGAAGCAGGTGAGGATTTTTATCTTCAAAATAGAGCAACATTGCGTGCATTTAAAAAAAAACTCCAAGTCTTTTCCATATTTATCCCAGCTAGAGAAGAAGCTAGTATGGGAAGCTCAGCTGCATTGTGCACCTCCATGAAAATGGCTGATTGAAACTTTTTGGTAGCACGGAAGTGAACTTCCTACAACCATTCCTCCATGCTCCCATTCCTTAATGCAATTCACCACATTTAACGTAATTAATTTGGAAAGAAGGAAGAGCAGTTTTCCCAAAGGAATTTCCTGACTGACAGCTGTTTTACATAATCAGCGCAGAAACAGCGGTGGCGAGCATACTCCAGCTATTACCTCCTAATGGACATGTACTTTGCTTTAGTACTGTTTTCCTCAGCAAGATAGCTAGGGAGAGTCCATTTAAATTCCTTCCCCTATGCAATTAATTCTTTAGCTAAGCGTGTATCTTACAGAACCTTCCGCTTTGGGGCAATAACGAGCACCCAGTGCCCAGTGAGTCTGCAAGTCACCTAGGTGTTCCCCAGAAATATCAACATCACAAACCGAGTATCAGTTCAAAAATCCTCCTTCCCAATGAGAAAATGGTAGCATCTTAGATACTATTAGCTTTGTGTAACTGTGAAGTAAAGAAGACACAAGGACCCCAGTAATGTCTGTAAAATGATTTGTGAATGCTTAATGAGGGGAACTATATTCATTTTAAGAATTATTCAAGCATTGGAGCCTATTTGAATTTGTGAGGTGAAATGGAAATGCACTATAAAGAAAAAGCAAATAATCATTTGACACTTTTCTGCAGTGATGAGTAGTGAAGGTGGGGTGGAGAGTAGCAAATTTGTACTAAATCAAATATTTGACTCTTCCTGAATAATGTTTCCCTATTTTTGATTCTTTCTTGGCTCATAAAACATACAGGTGACTTGTGGAACGTGTCTCTAATTTTCCATCTTTGTTTTAAATTAAAAGCTGTGTATTTTTCTAATCTAAATTTGGAAAGAACCATAAACCGTGTAGGAGTCCCCTCCCCCCCACTGCATACCTAGATGTTCAGCAGTAGGTGGTGCTCCCAGGGTAGAAACGGACATAGGCTAAAATGCCAATTAAAGATCGTTTACTGAGGAAGGAGAGCTCTTTGGGCTTTTTAATATGGTAACTGAGGAGTATTTAAAGAGCAAAATCTCTAAAAATATTAAATGTTGTACTGATTTTTAAATCCTGTGCAACTACATGAGCACTCAAACAAAATGGAGGATGTGCATTTTTCAGTCTGGTTTTTTTTTCTTCCAAATATTCACACAACAAATTGTTCACTCAGCTTACACCCAGTCTATGGAATTTCTGTCCGTGTGCTTTACTGTCGAGATTTCCTTCACACTTGCTGAGAACGCCAGTATCAAATCCAAATTACCTATATAGTTTTTTCAATTGTTAAATGTTTAATCTGTTTTATTAGCAACTGTGCACTTTAAATATTCTTTTTAAATTGCATCCTGGATTTGTAGCACGTACCATGGGATTCTTAAAAATCCTAGGATTTTTTCAAAGTTATAAATAGCAATAGAAGGTAACATTTTCTGTCGAGTTGCTTTGCTGTAGGCACTCTTCTTGCTTTGCAGTTTTGCTGCTTGAATTTTGTGATACAAATATGGTCTCACACATTCTTTATACGACCAGAGAGCATCACATGAGGGACATAACTCAGTACACCCAAATTCCAGCTTGAATGGCATTGGCAGAGCATCCTATGAATTTTTAATGAAATACAGAACTAAAGTTAAAATTGCAGCTGAAAAGAAACCACACAGATCAACTGTCCCAAATGGCTTTCAACGAGGAGGGTGGTTTGTGGGGTTTTTTTTAGTGGATACGGGACTTTCTTTGCTTCTTTACATTTCTGTAGGAGTTCAACAATATTTGCATAATACACTATTTGTTTATACACAATGTGACAAATCTGGTAATTTGCAAACAGTGTATTTTGTTAATTATAGTAGGTGCTTTGGCTATTTATGTACTTGAGCAGCTTGAGCTAAATTGAGAGAATAAAACCAATGAGGCAGGAAAGTCCAATTAAAAGTACATTAATCAAATGCCCCCCAAATGCCTTTCCTCTCTAATACGTATTGTTGCAGTTTATGTAGAGTGCCTGTTTGATGTCAATGGTCCTTCTGTATCTAATGCAGTATCTTGTTCAGTCAGTGTGCAGGGATAAATGTAATTGTCAAGTGCCTGGTTTTGGATACTTCATCTGATATTTTTACAGATTTTATAGTTCATTTAAATTTCAAATGTGCTTCTTTTTAAGGTTAATTATAACCTAGAAACCAAGAGAAAGGAGAAAGTGACTACCATGTTAAGAAATGACTGTTCAAAACACAGGCTGCTTTTGATCTACCATAGTTGCAGTAGATCTTCTGATCTACGCTGGAATAGGTAGAAGTAGACTCTGTTGGGTTTCACATAAAATGCAAAATAGAAAAGCGCTTCAACAGAGCACTTCACATTTGTTCCCTTGCTATCTGATGAACAATGTTAGCTTGACTCAGCCTTTAGTGCAATGCCATAAATCAAGAATAGGTCCGTGGGAGCCCATATGAAAAGTTTATTTTGCATTACTGATGCAGCTCTCAATAAAAGAAATGAGGACTCGCAGTTGTTCTGAAACACAAATTAGGTAGTCAAGTAGTCTGAGAGTTGGGCATGGAATTCCAGTTCTTTGCTCCATCGCAGCATCTTTACGTGATGCCAGGCAAGAATTTTAGGACCAGATCTCAAAAAGACAAAAAAAGGGAAATTAAAACAAGATTCGTACAGAATTTAGGATCTGAACCTGGTCTGTCTAATCACGGGAGTGCCTCAATCCCGTCATGCTTTTCAGTTCCCTATGTGCCTGAGTCACACTCCTGTTTATTTTGAGAGTGGCCCTACCTCAAACAAGGCCAAGCGGTTTGGTGTCCACCCGAGGGTGAGACCGTCCAGGGAAGCGGCAGCCTTTGTCCCCGAGCGGGGTTTGTCTGGCGGGCGCTGCCAGCCCACGCTGAAGGCACGCTCACAAGGCTGGGCTCCCTGCGGAGCCCCACGGTGCTCGCTACTGAAACACAAACCCCGCAGGCGGGCACTCAGATGCTGCTACAGAGAAAGAAATAGAAAATTTCCAGAAACTGGTGCATCAGGTTCAAGTATATCTTTATCCATGCAGGGCTGGACGCTCCTGAGAGGAGTGAATGGAATTTAAATTCTCTCAAGCTGGAGAGATCTGGAACCAATGCTTGTTTTAGGTTTCTCACGGTTCGATGATTGCAAAAGCCGAGTCCCATGGCCTTCTCCTCTTTGGATAAGAAACAGAGAGAGAGATGTTCTTTGAGTGAAAGGAGCGTAGGAGCCTGCCTGCAAGGATGAGCTGCGGGTGCGTGCATCTCTGCATGAGGCATGGGGACCAGCGAAAGGGTGGGGCTGCGGCCACACACTCTCTGTACTCATCATCTCCCATGTGTCAGTGCTACCTCCTGCTGCGCTGAACATGACGACTTCAGAGAAGTGCCTGAAAGCAGGTTCCACCAAGTTTGGACTTCTTTCTGAGCTACCTCGCTGTGGTCACATTCGCCTCCGGTTCCAGCTGAGCCAGCTGGGGAGGTTTCACTCCGTCGCCAGCCTCTCCCACCCCCGTTGCCCTTTGCATGCCCCTTCAGTGCAGACACAGGTCCCTGTCTCTCCCCACCCCCTCACACCAGAGGCTTCCATCCTCCTCAGCCTCCCAGCTGAGCTGCTTATAAGGCATTCCTGACACCAGGAGCCGAGCTGGCAAAGACCTCAATTAATTCTGCTCAAGCCACCCCAGATAATTGCACTTAAGACAAACTTAGGAGGGTTCATATGAGCAGGTCAGATAGATGGAAGATGTAAGGCATGAGGGCCCTGCAGGCAGCCCTGCGAGTGATGGAAGAGTCCTTGTGGACAGAGGAAGGAACGTCCAAATAAATTTTGGTAGGAGACTCAGAAGTATTGCTTCACATGGGCATTAAACCTGGGCTCATCTTTACTGCTCTTCTAGCAATGGCCATTTTGCTGTACAGAAAACAAAACAAAAAAAAAGCAGTCTGTTTGTTGCTTCGATTCAAATGGCTTACACAATTATTTGCAATAGCTTAGTATTCAATAACATGCAATAATATTAACTGTTGAATTTCCCTTCAGTGAGAAAATTTTCAGGAGGAGACTTCTCACTTCTGAAATAAGTTAAAGCAGCTTCATCATAAAATTTTATATAGCTAGTGATACAATCACCTTTGGTGGTTGCATTGCCATAGAATATTTGTAAGTGGATAAACAGCATCCCATGTTAAGCTAAGAATTCTGTGGGAGAAAGAGGGTTTACTGCAGTACATGTTGAATATACATAATAGATACCATTCCACGGGATTAAAAATGCGGACTCCTGAACAGTGAATTTAAGCCTTCTGACTTGCTCTTCCTGGTTATCTTTAGCAGCTGCCTTAGAAGAAGTTCAGAGACCATGATGCCCATGTTCCCTGGTTACGGAGGATGGATATGGGACAAGTTTAAGGACAATAGCCCTGAATAACAAAGCCTGAATGGCATCCTCCACTCAAAAAGCCCTTAAAACAACAATTACAAAAATCTGTGATGAAATAACAAGATCAGATCACTACCAATGAATTTTCTTTCCCTATATGAAGTTCTAAATAAAAAAGACAGGTATATTGTGTCCTTAATGAGGAGTAAATAAAATATGCTTAGGTATACGATTGCCCTTTTCATTAGTAATGCTTCTCTGCAATCTGGCATGAATTAAAAACCAGAAAAAAATGGTTGATAGTGCTTTATGCCTTGGGCCAATTTGTTTAAATTTGAAATATTGTACTGAACTAAAATTAAAACATATGCTCCGTGCACATGTTATGCAGGCATGAAACTTTTTATACATGAAGCACTGCAGACAGATATTCTTCTTATAAGTAAACGAAGATGTTTTAAAAAATGTATATTTGATTTGCTTCTAGGGATATGCAGGCTAAGCAAATGTGCCTTGCCTCAGTGCTGCTTTAAAAGCAGACTCATAGAGAACCTTGAATCAAATACTTGACACAAACCTCTGACACTCAATGAGATACGTTATGGCAGCTTTAAAGTTTATTCTCTTATTGCCATGTCTTAAAAAAATACCAAGAACACTGGCAAACATTAAAAATATATATATATTAGTCTATTCTGCCTCCTAGAAAAAAATAGAGCTCATTATGTATTTATAAAGCATTGCATTCCAGCAAGGCAGTTTGAGGTGTGATTTGCAGAAAGGGAAGACTGAGGGATGAAGTTAGGAGGACTTGCCTAAAGTCATGGAGTGGGTAAAATAACAGAAAAGAAAACAGAAAAAACCTGACTGCTCATCTCCTACAACAAATGAATAAATCTTTCCAGTGCTATTATTGAATTATTACAGAGTCTTACATTCTCAATTTTCTTACCTCCAATAGGATTCTGTCATTGTCCAGTAATATTTTGCTGCTTAATTAGCTCAGTAGTAATCACAGGCAGGAACCTGTTCCTCAGCCTATAAAATTCTCCTGTGTTTAAACTGAAATAGTGAAGAATCATTTAAATGAGAGAGAACCAAAAATCAAGATTTCTTTCCTCAGGAAAATAAGCACTGCAGGAGGCAATTACTGAGCAGTACATGTGCCATATATGGCTGTAGGCTTCAGCAACAAGGTTGATTTTCCTTGTCCACGCATAAAAAATTATACCTAAACCCAACATGAATTAAAGAAGTCAAAATAAAATGATCATCTCACAGAATAATTCGCTTTCCACAGGATTATCTGAACCTTGCACTGTAGATCAATATTCTCAGTGTGCCTGGAAACTTTATTGTCTGAATAGTCTCCTTGGCCACCACACTACTTTATTGAATTCTGCTATCCTGCTAAATAACATATCCTCCCACAATATATCCACCATTTGATTTGGCCTGTAGGCCCATGGGACTCATTGCTTTTCCAAAATCATAAGTTATGGGAGCATGTACTGATTATGGAGCATAGCCAAGGGTCTAAATACAGAACAACTAAAATTACAGTTTCTGAGAACATGTCAATAGCACCTAATGCCATTGCTTGATTCTTGATTGCCAGGTGACTCCAGTCTACATTTAAATACAAAAAAAAAAGTTTCAAAGTGGACTAAGTATGGCCTTCACAGTCAGATAGTCTTTAAACCTCAGCCTGTGCAGGGCCGTATGTCCACACTGGGATCCTGGCTGTCTCTGCCACTGGCCATGTCCACCTTGTACCTGGCAGAACTTCCCCGGCAGCATTTGGAGCTCCAGGCATCTGTTCCTCTAGGCACACTTCATTCAGCTAAAGGCCTGAATGCCTACTGCTCTGGCTGTTCCTGAGGCAAGTAATATCAGGGCTTTTTAAAGGAGGTCCCATTCCGTCTTCTCTCCTGATCTCAGGCCATCTTTTCTCCCCCTCTTCTGGACCATGGCAGCTGGGGCAGCTGGAAAAACAATGGAGCAAGCTCTGCCCGATCACACAGCAGACAGCTGCACACTGGAGAACATGAAATCCAACTCATATTTCTCCTGTAAGTAACGAGCACACTGTGTGTTTCTGCAAATAACTAATGTATTGGACATCTCTTTTAGCTTTGAGCTCAACCTAGGAACTTCTGTGCAGCAGTGTAAGGGCAACCACTGACAACCAGAGGTCCGTATGTTCTATTCAAGTGGAAATGGAGATTTAATTTTTTAAAAAAATTTGATCAGGTCTCCAAAGCCAAATACCAGCTCTGTAAATTGATGGAAAACATGTTATTTTTGGCCTATGCCTGCATTAACTCAAAAGTTGGGCAGAAAATTGTTCTATTCTTTTTTTTGTTTCACTATTCAAGTTCACAGATGCACTTCCTATCATTTGGTGCTTTTTCTGTCAATAACACACAAATCCCATGGAAACACGCCAAAGATGTTCTTAGCAACCAAGACTCTTGCCTGATATACACGATTAACTACAACAGTCTGTTAAAAGCTTAAAATAAACCTGTCTTTTTTATTTAGAATTTCATATAGTGAAAGAAAATTCATTGGTAACGAATTAGCACAGTTTCAGAAGAATCTTAATTTTATGGAGGCTGAGCACTCAAGGGATGCCATGGCAAAAGCAAGTGTCGCTGTAAAGGCAAATCTGCTGGGATCAGACCAATAACTCTGAGTTCAGGCAAAGTAAAAGCACTCTCACCAACTGATAGCATTGGCTCCCCTACGATTAAAATGTAAATTGATTCATGCCTTGTTAGTGCATAATACTGCTGCAGAAAGCATCCTTCTCCACCAAGAAGTAGTAAACTCCATTTTGAAAGATGGGATTTTGTCAAGGTGTTTTTAGTTCCAAGAGGTTCCAAGATGAGTACACAGACTCTGGGCATGGCTTCCTAAGTCTCTGGAAGGTGAAGGCTAATCACATTTTCAGAAAACAGAAGTTGTATTTTGTATGTCTTCGCATTTGGATAAAGTAAAATATAACAACATATCGCAAGTTTTATCATATTTCTAGGGAATCTTCTTTATCTTTGCTTGAAATAATCTCCATTGACTTCACAGTCTTTGAATTAGATCCAGGGTGCAGGCTGATGGTGTACGAAGAAATAATTATTTTTAGAAGCAGTGTACATAACTGCTATGAAAAGAAATAAAACAACAGTATCTGAGGTAAATTCTGACACTTACTTGAACTCAGCTTCTCAGAGGCTCATGTGGGATGCTTTTGTCACACGCTAACCATCCATTTATGTTGCAGCCATCAAAAAACTTAGAGACCTTCAGATCTCTCTATAGGTACTGGACGGAGCCAGTGTTTAAATATCCTATTTCTCCAAGAATCCTGAAAGCAGGTGTCCACGAGCAGAAATTTTTCTGGCACTGAAAAAAAGAATAACTAGTAAGAAGGAGAGTAAGAAACATAGGAACAAGAAAACACAGCATTAAGCCTTATCAGCTGAAGACCTGAAGTAGCCCTGTATTCAGGCCTTTTAAATAGTTTATGGACAATGGCAGCTTTAGTGATCTCATAGGAAGAATGACTTCTCCAGTAAAACTGTTTGCTGAAATTTAATGATATGCTTGCAAGTACAGTTATCCTGATTTGTGCCTGCTGTCGGCAAGCACAACGCATCGTAACAACTCTGCTCTTCACAAGTGACCCACAAGACGTAACGCCAACAGCTGCAGTACAGTAATGTGGAACGATCTAAATGGCCGTGCTAAAGCTTACAGCACGTGGGACATTCTTCAAGCTCTGCAAAGCTGTGCAATCTAGTAAAGAAACAATTAAAAAAAAAGGTTAGTTCTTGTTTCAGAAGGTTTTATAGCAAAAAGTTATTAGAAAAGTAAATATTACATGTAACTTCGAAGACAAGGAATACTTCAGTTACCTGGAGCTGAGTGGCTTGAGCTGTGCCCCACCGCAGTCACTAGGGGTCTGTGAGATCATACTGGTGCCAAATGTTAGCGTGGAGAATCGTATTTGCCTGTGTTATGGCGTGGTAATAAAAGGCAATGACCAGTACCAACCACCTCTGCCATTCACCTCTGCTGCCAGGGGCTGGGAAAAGGGCTGCCACGGCCGCTTGGACAAACACACCAGGGTGCCTCAGCGCGCTGCGCTTCTGCCTGATGCCGTTTCTAACCTTCGCACCTCTGTCACAGAGGTATAAAATGACCTTGAAAGAACAGAGTCTTCTTTTGTTAAGATTTGGTCTACGCATAAATTTCTGAAGCAGTATTGTAGGAAATGGTCTGGTAGGTGAGGAATGTGTTTTCAGCTCCCGGTTTTCCAAAATACAGACGGCCGTCATTTCTTACGCAGCTGATACATACACAGGAAAAATAATTCTGCAAGAATCGAGAGAAAAATCTAAGTTTTTATTCCATGTACTATTTGCTGGCTGTCTGAAGTAAGACTAGTTTTCTGCAGTAAAAACAGTGTTGGAGGAAGAAAAAAGAAGGTAATTCCAACTGAGCCACGCCGCCCCTGGAGCCAACCGCTTTCGAGGCTGGGGAAGAAGCCCCTTCTTTTATGCACAATGCAGTAGTTCTGTTCTCATTAATTTCAATTAGAAGTTGATGAAGTTCTTTGGTTTATTACACTGTCATTTGCACTACATTTTCAAATTGCAGCAAGACATTAAATATTCTCAGAGGCGGTAACTGCTCGCAAGGGATTTTATGCAGTGCAAGACACGTAATGAAGCCCAACTCATTATTATTATTAATTATTTGTATTATTTTATTGCTTAGGAGTTGTAGTCATGGATCAAGCCCTCATTGCATGACGCACAAAGCCAGAAAAAAAAAGGCTTAAGAGCCTGAACTTCAATTTTCACCTTTTCCACACCTGGGCAATGCTATCTGACGGGTCAGCTGGGTCGTCCGATAAGTGTTCAAACTGCCCTCGCAACATCTGTTAGGAGTCAGCGCTGTCCAAGCAGCCATCCTTCCTCAGCTGGCCCCCGAGGAAATCCTGGGGCCGAGGAACTCCTCTCACTCACGGCAGCGTCAGTGCCCTCTGCCCGGCCGCCCGCAGCATCCTCCGTCCCGAGGAGCAATGAGCATCTCCCAGCCCTGCCTGCGCCACGCTGTCGCCAGTTGCTCGCACAGTGCTGGCATTATGATTTCTTGTAAGCGGCAAGAAAACGCTGAGGTATCTTGCTGTATGTAACGGCCTTGGGAAGAAAGGGCGGTCGCACATGGCACCTGTTTGTGACTTCTCTCTTGGCTTTGACCAGAGAGGTTGTGGAGTCTCCTTCTCTGGAGATACTCAAAACCTGCCTGGATGAGGTCCTGTGCAGCCTGCTGTAGGTGACCCTGCTTCGGCAGGGGGGTTGGACTAGATGACCCATAGAACTCCTTTCCAAGCCCTACCATTCTGTGACTCTGTGACCTGAGAGCCCTTCCACTCACTTCAGGTGGCTTCCCTGGACAAAAGGGTGCTACTGGCCCTACGTGGTCCAAAGTGGGTGCTAGGAGGAAAGATTAATCCAAAAGCCACCCTTCAATTAGCATCGCTAGGGCCCAGCTAATGCGATGCCGGAGAATAGGATGCTGCAGGCGTCAGTGTGAGCCTGGGCAGCAGTTCTGGGTGAGAGGTGGATAGTGAAACTGCATATCCTACAAGAGTTAAGCCACAAATAAATGCATTTGATCCGTATCATGTTTGACATGTCTGTATCTATATTTATGCAAGTTACAGGAAGAGTCTGAAGATGAGAGGCGTGACTTGAGGCATATCCCCAGTTCTAGGGCCCTGACTGCTGGCAGCGTGGGGTGGCCAGCACAATCTTGCCCCACAAAGAAAGAAGGGCAGGAGAAGGCTTGGCTGAGATCTATATTAGTCATTCTGCGAACTGATAAATATCCAAGATACATCAGCAAGACAGGCCTGGATTGAACAGAGGAGAGAGGTCCAGAAGAAAGCTAAGCCAGCTCTATTATCTGCATAGAGATGTTTGCTGTATATCGGATCAGCTAGCAGCTCCACACAGAGAGAAAAGAAGAGAGAGTGGAGCTCTGCTGGAGCATCTCAGAAAGAGAAATGGGTGAGGAGAATGGCCTGAAAATCATGTTAAGGTTTTTGAGAAACAGAAGGAGAAGCAGGAAGGAAGAGGTCTGAAAGCAGGGGGAGAACAAGGAGGTATCTCTCTGCAGAAGGAAGTATTCGTTCTGCAGTGAGAGTTGTCTCATTTGGGTGCTGCAGCTGCTAAACCCACTTCCAGGTATTTGTGCCGGACCCGAGAATACGACTCTCCATTTTCCCCGTGGATCTGGAGGGGTGCTGGCTTGTGCTTGTCCTTGTCCCTACGGACTGGCTCCGCCAGCAGAGCACATTCGAGATGGTAAATGCCCCTAAGACAAAGCATATATGGAATGGGGTCAAGGCAAGAACAAAACAGTGGGAGAAAATTAAACTCATTTCAGTACACAGGCTACATTCTTAGGCTGTATACAGACAGCATACTTCTTACATGAGAAACAAAAAAAAGGTGTGCAGAAAACCATTGCCGAAACCATAGTACCCACAACCTGAAAGAGAATACCTCCATGGAGTCTTTTTAACAAGCACTGTACATGCACATAAAGATGCTCATAATTCTGTTAGAAACTCTCACCAACAACTCCTAGATTTCTAATTTTGAAAGGATGCCAATTACTCTGAACACTGGGTGATCTGGAGCATGCACAATCTTCCAAGTCCCGCTATGGAAGAAGAACCTGAATGAAGGACCCCAAAAAAGATGTGGAATTCTGTAAATGTTCCCTGTTAATAGCATCAGAAATTAAGCAGTTTTCTGAGCTGAGACCTCTCAGAAGTATTTCTGTTAGTGGAAACTCCAGATTTGCTGGGGTATACATGTAGGAAGATGATGAATTTACTCAGCCCTCAAAACCAGGAAAACAAAGCTGTCCTGCTGGTTAACAGAGAACTGTTGCCAAGTAGTAACACTGAAAGGACTTGCACTGGGGTAGGTAGATATATAATAGCAGTATATTTGGGCTGATAACTTCCTAGACATTTTTATCCAAAGCTTGTCATCCCAGACAGCAAGGAAGGGCAGGGGGAAAAAAAAAAAAAAACCACAAGGAAAAAAAAAAGAAAAATAAAAAAAGATGTGTCCTAACCTGCAGCACCAAGGCCATTTTGGACTCAGGAAGCTCAAAAGCAGAGTGGTTTAAACAGGTGATGAAGAATCATGCTGCACTTGAGGAATCACGCAGAAATCGCCACTTTATTCTAGAGAATAACAACAGCTAAGTTAGGACATCACCAAGGGGGAAATCTGAGATCACTTGAACACCCTGTCAATCCAAGCAAAGGGTTTGCACTCCTTGCCCATTAAAAAAACCAAAGGCTTGGGTAAGAAGTGACGTCAGGAGGAGTGGTTTTGTTCATTTCGTAGTGGAGCGTGGCCAGAAAAAAAGCCAACAGTTCTAAGGATGATCATTCATAAAGTGGGATTTTGGAAGCACAGACTTCTCTCCAAAACTACATCTGAAGTAGTGAAGCGGAGACAGAAGAGAGAGGCTCCAAACGAGCCGTTCTGGGCTCTGCAAAGGTGCCAGCGCCGTGGGGGCGAGCAGTTCGACACCGCCTTTCAACGGGAGCCTTCCTTGGCCCCTCGGCAGCACGCCTGCACGCAGCAGCAGACCCCCCTCGTCTGTCCTCCATTGGCTCCACGTGCTCTTTTGGGAGGGCTCAGACCTCCTGGCCTCTGGGCCAGCTGCAGGGGCCAGGTCAGGGGGCACGTGGCTCAGCAAGCCCCTGAAAGGCAGAGCTGCAGCCCAGGCAGGCAGATAAATGTAAGCCCAGCTCACCAACCTCACGTGCCATGAAAATATCTGGGCGGCTGAAAGGACACAAAACTCTCCGCACTGCTCTGAGCAAGAACTGTGCTACAACCACGTTGCTCAAGAACATTAGGGCTATGTTTAGGTCATGAATTTTCCATCAATGTTTTTGTTCGAAGGTGTCAGCTATCAAAGATTTCGTGTTTTTTCTTTTTTTCAGAAATATTCTAGTTTGAATAACGATTTTGTCATTAAGTTCTTATCAATATATCAGCAATGACTTCTCTGGCAATATTCAACAGCTTTTGGGATGCAGGAGTTGCTCGCTCTGATCCTTCTTCTGTCACTTGCTAACAAACTCTCCTCAGCTGTGCAGGCTGTTCCACGATGTGTAAATGACATATCTACCAACCAGAGAAAAAACATATTCTTTACCTGACTTGGGAGGCAACGGATTCAGGACAAAGTCCCAGCCTAACGCCACTTGGGGCTGTTCATTTAACTCAAGGGTTACATAGGGCTAGTAAACATGACAGAGGAGGTATGAGAGATGGACACCCTTGTACAGCTGGGTGGCCAAGCGGCTAACACACGGCATTTCAAAGGCAAATGTTGGTGACTGTATCAAGCATCTGACCAACACAGTTCAGCTGACCTGGCATGAGATGCCTGCTTCAGAGTGAGATGAACTGGCTCCGTTGATGCCCATCAACTGAAGAAGCTCTGACATCTGGGGTGCTTTTATCACCTACAGCCAGATACCTGAACTTAGGTTTCTTAATCTGCACCCGTCTCCTGCTCCTTCTCGACAGAGCTGCCATGTGGGCATTGCAGAGGACTGACCAAATTTGCATCCTGGATGAGGGCTGCAGAATCCAAATGCATGTGCTGTATGTTGAACCACCTCCAGCTCTCTCATGCTGCGTGTGAACATAAAATACCTGGAAAAGCCTTAGGTTTGTCCCAGAACATGACAGGAGAGCTTTTGAAATCTGAAATAATTTTGCAGCAAGGGGAAACTACTTCCTACCCACCTCTAGCTCCAGTCTCATCTGGTGTCAGAGACATTTATGTCTGAAAAGAAAACCTTGCTATGGGTTGACGAGAAAAGTAACGAGATCCCAACTGGTTTCTGAGATAAACAAATGGCGTCTTGCAAGGATTACAAAGTAAGGCTCAAGAGAGCAAACTGACCTTCCTACTCCATAAATAGTAACAAAGGATGCCAAAACCAGAGACAAGAGCAGCAGTCACCTGAAATGAATGAAGAAAGAAGAGTATGTCATGGTGGAGAAGCATCAATGACCGTACCCACAGGATAAAGAGAAGCCAAGGGAATTCCCTCATCACTAAAGGATGCTCCCTGGAAATAGATGGACTTGGTGTACAAATACATATCACACTGCGTGTTCTGGAGACTTCTCTCACATTTTCCTGTCTGATTACAGAAAAACACTTTGGTGGTCTCATCCTGTCACAAACTGAAAAGGCAGAAATACACTGGTGTATGTCAATGGCAACTACCTTTTGACACACAATTTTTGGCCTTTAAAAGTGCATTTAATAAGAGAAGCAGGAAGAAAAAACCCGTAGCTATGTACAAGAATGTAAAAGGCATTAAAAGGATTTCAAAATTAACCATTCTTCTGTCAATCTAATACCAGTTCTCATAAATATAATGAAAGAGCAGATACGGGATTTCATTATTAAACAAATGGAAGGAGAGACATAAATTGATACCAGTAAGAAAACAGGAAAACCAGATTTTTTCCAAAGCAACTCAGTACTTTTTTGGTCATGTCACAGATTTGGTTGATAAATGCACAAATACCAGTCCAATATATGAAATAAATATATATAGGAAATTTCAACAAGCATAGGTTATATTTCTGCTGAATCATCACCAAAACAGTAGATGATAACACCAGCTAACTGACCGATCTCAAACATAAGCGTACCTCGAGAATTCTCACTAAGGAAGCACATTTTTAGTGTGTTGCCCTGTCTCTTCACTTTATTTAACTTTTATCAGTGAACTGGAAGGAAATATAATACTGCTGATAAAGTCTGCAGATAAAGCAAAATTTGGAGGATTATTAAGTAACAAAAAGGACAGGTCTTCCCTCCAGCAAATGCAATAAACTGAGCACAAACAAGCAAACAGAATTCATTTACAGTGAAGCCAGATAGTTACATACTTGGGAAAAGAACATAATTTGTGCTTATGGGAGCAGAGGTGACGTCCTGGGGAAAAGAAAAGAAGTTGGGGAGTCACAGTAGATGATGGGCTAATCATGAAGCTTCAGCACAAGGTGATGGCTTAAAGGGTTAACACAGTCTTTAAATGCCTATGGGATGGCAACGGGAGTAAGAGCAGGGGCCTCTACGAGATCTGTATTTAACAGTGGTTACTTGAAAAATAATGTTTCTGGCCTCAACAGAAATGATGGGAAATTGTCCCTCATCGTATCAGTCCTTCGTCCTCATGTTAGCTAGGTGTGAAAGGCAGTTAGCCTGGGAATCTGAAAAATATCAGGGACTGAGGCTGTATGTTGAATGTATAGTTTTATCTATAGGTCCCATCAGTTATCAGGAATACACTGGATGACAAATTTCATTGTGATATATTTGAGTAATTTTCATAAAATTTTAATATAGCTCCTAATCAAGCTATCAGCTTTTCAGAGCTGCAGCCACATTTTTATCAGTGTTTTGAGCAAACTACTATAATCAATAACACAGAATTCTTGTTAAGAGACAAGATCCAGGCAGAGATCATATGCCCGGGTCCTAGCTCCCTTAGCTTTGAAGCTGCTCGCCTCCATGTATAAATTTCAGCTCAAAATAGTATCTCATAATGATTCTAGCAGACACCTGCACCCATTTACCACTGCCTGACCAGCTCCTCAGGAGAGGGCTCTGTACAGACTCGGAGGGTATAAGGACAGTAAAGGGGCTAGAGAGCCTGTGTTTCCAGAGGAGATAAGGGGAGCCTGACTTGCTTATCATCACGAAGCAAAGCAAGAGCAGCTCCTTTCAGAGCTACCTCGGAGCTAGTGGAGAACCAGGAAAGAACCATCAGGGTAATTTTGAAACTTGGAGGCTTTTTGGTCACTAAAGCTGTGAGAATGGCTTTCTAGAAGGAAGCGTGGGGCGCTAAGACTGAGCTAAATCAGCTGAAGTCAAGGATGATATGACATGGTTTCTGGTCTGAGCGCAGGACTGGGTTTCATGACGGAGAGGTCCCTTCTGCTCCTCTGCTGTTACGGTGAAACAGAGGCTGGGGATTAGGAATGGGTGCATCTGAACGTTGTATGAAAGTTGTATGAAGGTCATAAAATGGAACAAAAAGAAAATCTTTGGAAAAAAAAGTAAAAGCGGTTTAGGAGGCTGGAGTGCTGTGGCTTTTGCATGGCTGCAGTGGGGCACAGTGTCAGGACCGAGGTGAACTGGAGAACGTCTACAATGTGAGAAACCAAAGGCTTGAAAAGATAAAAAAAAAAAAAGAGATGACACTGGCACTGCTTTAAAGAAATGGACTTCCTGAAGGTACAGCCATACCAACCAGGTATTTATTTTCCATTATAAAAGTCAGAAGTCACCCTAGCAAAACAACAATGTCCAAAGGAAGCTGAACCCTCAGAACAGCGCACAAAATACCGCCCAACGTTTCCATTCAGGCAATAACTAAATCTTTTGGAGTAACTGGAGGTGGCCGCAATAGAAGTCTCTTGACCATCACTCTTACAACCGACGGGAAAGCCAGTGGTCTGAGCAAACAGGGGTTTGGTCGTGTGCCACTGGAACCAGGGGGAGAGGAGGAAGCCATACATCAGGTACACAGGATGTTACCGGTAGCGTAGAGGAAAACGAGAAGTCAAGTTTAGTTTTCAGAAATAAGATGATTTTACATTGTAAAAAAAATAAATCACACCAGTGGCTCCACACAAAGCATGGGCGTGCAAAAAACCCCAGCGAGCCCTGGTACTGAGCCTCGCCAAACAAATGCTACCATGAGCTGAAACCAAGTGCCACACTGACAGCAGTGATTGCGCGCAGTAGCCAGGCTTGACCACTGTCCAAACCCTTCAAGAAAGGCTACGAGGAACAGGCTGAGCTTTGTGTCCATGTTATGATCTTTCCTGTGGCACCTCATGCCAAACATTTTTCATTTGAGGGCCTTTCCGATAACTCGCATGGCCAAGTCCTCCTCGGATGTATTTAGTCCTGCTCTAACTACATTTATACCTCTGGCTTACCCAACATCCTTCAGTAAAAATTCTAGAATTCAATTAAACATTGCAGAAAAAAAGCACTTCCTTTCATTTGATTTAAATATGTTGCATTAATGTCATTTCCTCAGTTCCGATAATACTGTCACCACCCATCGTATCATTCGTTTTATAACTTCTGTGGTATCCCCACTCCGTCCCAGATATTTTTATTTTTCCCCATGCTGAAGAGTCTAATCAACTGACTAGCCTTCACTGAAGGCTTCTGATCAACAGAGCTGTGGTGGGACAACATTCAGAGTATAAGGAGTGAATTGTCTTTGATATAAGATGCGACTCTTGGTGTATTAACTACAGTCTCCCTTTAAATAAAGGAAACATAGCTTAATTCTGACTTCCCAGGGAGGAAGCTGACTGCGTTTTGGAACAGTAAGTCTAGCTTAAAATTGAAGCAGAAGCCATTATGGACCTAGTGACAGAGGAAAAATTTCATAATTTTGCATCAATGACTGTAGACCATCCTCTGGCAGCATTGACAGTAACTGGTCTTTAAAAGAGGAAGATCAGGAGCACATGCCTTTTGGAGAAAACCTCTCTTAGGCTAAAGTGGGTGAAGTGCTGCTGTATACAGGACAATCCTCCAGAAAGAGGAGAGCCAAGAGTATACTTGTAAGAGGAGAAGTAACCTCCCTTCCCAGGAAAGTGGTGGAGTCCCCATTCCTGGAGGTGTTCAAAAAATGTGTAGGTGTGGCACTTCGGGATATGGTTTAGCAGGCAGGGTGGTGTTGGGTTGACGGTTGATGATCTTAGAGATCTTTTCAAACCTTAATGATTCTACGATTCTATGATTCTCCTCTGTTGCTGAAAGCCTCCCTCACAACTGCGATGAGGATCAGCCCTGGACTTGATCTTTCTTCAGCACTAGAATTGTCTGCTGCTTTGCAGCAGAAAGGTGAATTTGGAGATGAGGTAGCCGGGGTCCCAAGCTGAGCCCGTGGTGGGGAGCTGCACAGAGAGAAGATGATGTCTTATGCCATGAGCACTGGGTCAGCACAGGAACAGACTTCAGGCTCAGGTTTAGTTTGTGTCTGTGACAACCTTCTCCTTCACTAGTTCTGCTTTTTGACAGCAGGGAGACCACTCATCTCATTAAGAACCATCACAAGCAGCAAGCTAGTGAGATAAACCTGAGATACCACATACAGCAGGCCTGGTCCACCCACACATTGCTGCAGCCTGCCAGGCTCATTGCACTCAGAAGTGCTCCAGACTTGTGGTCTGGATGCTCAGGAGTATTTCAGGACCCACTGTCCCCTGCTTTCCCAGCAGATGAGGTGCCTGAGTGCTAGGTAACTGATTTCCTTCAAATCTGGGTTGTACCTCACTGGAATGATCCTAACTCTAAGGTGTCTCAAACCCTTGAGCTTTGAGAGGAAGATGTCAGAAAGGGTTACAGATAGTTTTAAGTTAACTTGGACCTCTCCGAGACACATCGCTGTTCTCACCTTTCGGAAGAGGGAGGAACAAAGGTGCAAGGAACTTGTGGCTACAGGGAGGTTGTCACCAGCCCCACTGGCTCTCATATGAGCCAAGATTAAAACATAGCACTCCCCAGGTCTGAAACTGGACCAAGCAGGCTGCTGAGTGGCTCCCGGGTCACTTAAGGGAGGCTTAGCCAGACGTTCTCAGTAGCTCTGGAAGAGTCAGATTCTGTGCACTTGTTCTCCTCCTGTGAGGTGGAGATACTGATAATATATACTTATTTCATTGGATGGGATTTAACTGGGTAATTCCTCTCTTATTTAGGAAAAATACAGCATTCAGTGTAATGGCACCAACCAGTCTGAATCTAACGGTCATCTTAATGGACACTTGAACTGTTTTTCTGAGCAAATCCAAAATAATGAATTGTTGCCTTCTGTCATGAAAACGAACTTTTTTTTTTTAACTACAAGATGAAATATGCATTTGGAACTTTTATTATTTTATCATGTATTTTTATTTTTATACGTACTTTTTCTTTTTGAGGACTCTAGCTTGTATCTTTCAAGGTTTTCTCCACAACCACAGGGGAAAAACCTCCGTTTTTCCTAAAATCAAAGCTAAAAACCTCTTGGGATTTGGAGAGACTCAGCAGCCCTGAAATGAAATGCAGTTCCCTGAGGTTTAGGATCACAGAGATATAAACATGCCTGCTATAGAGGACTACCCAAACAAACCAGAAGTTCAGTAGAACAAAATTCTCTTCCAGCTTGGTTCTGCTGATTAAACTAGGAAAAAAAAGACATTTTATAACATTCTAGGAGAGATTTCACGTTTTCAGTGTGTTGCAAGAGTGAGGTTGCAAAGCTTCTGGGGATCGAGGCATAACAGCGAGTCCCACTAACACAAGGGAAGTTTATGCTGAGTTTCCTGAATATCGGGTCCATCCAAGAGGTTTAATCTGCTCGGTGTTACGAAAATCACCTGTGGCAGGGATGGAAGAAGAGATAGGTGATGGGTTGGTGAGATTCATAGGACTACATACCTAGGGACGTCTGCTGGGCTGCCTTCCAGCTATTGCTGCTGCCCTATGAGCGCTTTATGGTGCTTGCAAAAATCCTTTGCAAGTCATCAAAGTATGGCTTTCTGCCCTCACCGGAGCTTTTCTTCTTCCTTCAGCCTAGTCCTCCTACTCTGCCTGTGCCAGTCAGCCTGCTCCCACTGTAGGCTACAGGTACCTTTGAAGCCAATGAAGAAGACAACATTATAAGCATGATCAAAGACTTGGTTCAGAGGCTGCAAATGCACTGAACAGTCCCCAGTCATCTGCAATGCTAGAGATGGGCTCGCTGCAGCTCAGCAGCTAATTAACCACCTAAGTATAACACATAAACCCACATTATCAGGACCACGTTGATGCAATTGCACAGAAGAGCGTATAAGCAATCATACTAAGGAGTGAAATAGTAGGTAAGCATCTGAATGACCATTTTGTTGGATGTTCCTTCATCCCAGGAAATCATTATAATTATCTGGACAAATGAGATTTATCCTTTTGAGGGTTCAGTTCTAAAACTAAGCTCATTTTTTGTTGGGGAGCAGACATTTATTTACACAATTATCCTGCTTACATCACTGTGGACTTCCCTTGAACCGTGCATTGCCTCAAGCTGGGAGACTATGGTAGGCACTTTCTATACTTCCCTGATCTCTGTGCTTCTTCGTTAAAAAAATAAGAAGCAGAAACATAGATTAAGAAATCTGAAAGCAACTTTCTTCATTCTAGAAAATAACTCGTGTCGCCTATCTGCTTCCAAAATCTGCACCTTTTCAGCATTGCTTTATCAAGCAAGACAACCACACAGCCTCATCCTGTCTGGCTCGGGTACAGCACACAAAAAAAGAAAGGGAGAGTGAGAAAGAGAGACAGAGTGCTACATCGGGCTGCAGAAACATCCCTTCTGCTGGAGAAGAGGTAAAGTCATAGGGAAGGAGAACCCAGTCTATCTCTGTAGATCCGGTGACCAGCCACACAGGATGGCAGAACCTGCAGCCGAGACCACACAGTGGAAATGAAGGCTCATGTGTATGCTGGCCTCTACGGCTTGAAGCTGAGCCTTCCGGTCCTCTTAAATCCCTTATTAGAAGACACAGTTCAGCATCCTGGAGTGCGTGTTCCTTCCAGCATTTTGCTTGGTGACCAAGAAAATCATCATAGCCAAATCTATTGCAAAGTGTGTTTTATGTCAAATATTGGCATACAGTAGATAATGTGCACTAGTCCACACCAACCCAAATATTTAGAGCAAAAAATACTCAGATGGACCTCGGATGCCCAGGTGTGGATAAGTAGCTTCATTAACAGCAAGGCCAGACATACGTAGACTTCAGGGAAGCCAAGGGTGCCCTCTAAAGGAAACTCATGTGATGCACAGGAGCTCTTCACAGCTCTTGTACCCACTGTCCCCTCCAGCCACTGAATAACCCATGAACTATTTCTGAGCAACAATTTACATAATTAATAAGCTGACAAAATAGGGAGTCCCTTCTGAATTTGAGAAAGACAGCCTGTGCAACGTTCAGGGTTTTTTTTCAAATATTTATTGTCTGGGGTAAGAAGGCATCCTTGTCCCAAAACATCCGTAAATATTGTTGGGAGCAAGACCCCTGACCATGGCTCAGAAAAGAAAGCTACGTCGAACTAGCAGGACAGTCTGCACAAGTGGAAGTGGGCCATGATGTATTTTATAAAACTTTATCCTGAGCTAAGTAACACACAACAGCAGCACGTACACAGAGGGCAACTACAAGGGCTATTCAGTAATGAAGCATCTGAATGAACAAGCACCAGAGGGGACCTAGAGCTCTGTAAGCAGTGTTTTGTCTTGGGCTTAGCCAACAGGAGTCTGCAATTACTCTGCGATTCACTTCTAAAATTCAATATATTCACTTTCAAGAAACATGAAGTACCACGAACACCACCACATACTTTCTTTCAAACTTCTGGTTGAGCTCTGGCTGATTGTACCAGCCAAAAAACGTCATCTGGCCAAACCAGGGCAAGAGCTATTGATCTCCAGTGTACTGAAGTGCAGACCTTATACACGGGTAGACATTATTTCAGGACAACAACAATCTGCTACCCAGGAAGATAAATCTTGTGTTAAGTTCAATAGGCACTGCAACGCTTTGCTCCTCAGAAAGTCAGGACAAGTACTCCCAGGTTTTGTGACTACAATTTATTAAAATTAGGATTTATTTGATGAGGTTTTGGAGGAACTCTAGATCTCAGAGTGTAATTTATAACTGAGAAGAACAGAAAAATATCAGTATTGCTCAGAATTAAATATTTCTATTGAACGTTGTAAATGTTGCTCGTGCTTTAAGTAAACTGTGATTTTTTTCCTCTGGATTGCAAGCATAGTATCACAAGGATGCTGCGATGTATCAGCCAAAGGAAAGGTACATCCTTTGCTTACAAAACTCACATCCATGTGCCAGCATATGCAGTGTATTCACTAGAAACCAACAAACAAACAAAAACAAAATCAGAGAGACAGGACTTTTAGAAGACATTAGAATATTCTTGGGAACATTCTCATCCTAGATTTATGCATTTCTCCAGCAGAAGAAATTACACATTGCAGCTCATTCCAGGAGTGAAGATTGGTTGAATGCCTTTTTCATTCACATACCTGAGATTGGGATAAAGGATGCCCATACACACACACAAAAATGAGGGCAGTGCTATGCAATGCATGGGAACACAGAAATTTCTAGTCTAACTTCCGTCACCGACCGGTGTGACTCAGAGAAGGTCTTTTGTACCTCTCGTTTCCTCAGGGTTTCCACATTGGTGGTGTGAGGCCAACAGGCTTAGAGAGCACATTGAGATAAAAATGTCTCTGAAACCCAAACGCTGTTGCTGTTGGTCTACACAGTTGGTTATGAGACAAGGAAAACTGCGCACCAAGCAAACAAATGCTTCCTAGTTAAATAAGAAATCATTCCCTAGGGCTCGGGTGCTTGGTTCACACGGGCAGTTTCAGGCTTAGTTTTGCGCTTGTTTCGACTGAGAATTCAAAGCCAGTTAGCTTTATAGCAAGAAGAAGGTCAGGTACAGGAGTGCAGTTTGTGTCCTTTGCCAATCCAAACACGATTTCTTCATGCTGAGTACTAGTAATTAACTCATCTCTAGTGAATTACAGCACCTGGGTTATCCATCCCTGCTATCTTGAGAATTACTAAGCAGCAGACTGTGAGGCCAACAGCTCATTAGAAGCTTCGCAAAACACAGCAGCACATAGCCTGAGTCCCACAGACTTCCAATATATCACAGCGTAGAGAACAGCAATGGAAACAAGCAGACAGGTATAAAGGAAGAATGACTGGGAAGGTCTGGGATGAGGCAACAACAGGAGGATCGGCAGAAGGACTGGAAGAGGCACTCGATTAGCAGGTCATCAAGATCCTAACACAGCAACGTGCAGCTTTTCAGGTTACTTGGAAGAGAAGGGGCGACCTATACCCAGACTAACACAAAGACTTCAGCCATTGAGGGGAGATGGTGGAAGACAAAGAACAGGCTGGAGCTCTTGGCAGCTCAGAGAGGTTGAGAAAGGACCGTGAGGAAATCCTAATGACTCGCAGAGATGGGACAGGACGGATACTAAAATCACGGGCAGCTCCTAATGGGCACAAAGGGCACTCCCCAAGCCAGCCACTCTGCCCAGTCAAAGTATCTCCTGGTCAGTACCAGGAGATACAAGGAAGAATTCAGAGCAGGCAAGCCTTGTTCTCTGGGTCGCCGTAAGGACCCCTGACTGGACCGGCTGGGTACAAGTATCTTGATGCCTGGCCACCAGACAGCCTGCTTGAGTGGATACATCTTAGGGCTGATATGTAGCTGTGTGAGTACAAGCAAAATGAGCTTCAAAATAAGATCACCTTCCCTTCCTACAAGGCCTTTCCTACCCTCTTGCAACATTACTCCCACCCAGAGGTGAGAAGAAACACAGCACAACATGGCTGGTAGGGATCTCCAGAGGGAGGAAAGAAACTGCCGGAAAGAACTGGAGATAAAGGGAACTTAGGGAGAAGATGGCTGTGGTGCTTAGGGGATGACAAGCAGAAGCCTGCTCAGACAGAACCTATGAATGATGGTCCATCAACAGGAGAGACACAGCGGAAGCAGCAAGAAGAGTTTATGAAAGTCAGAGGGAAAGAGAAGAAAGAGGGTTGTGGGACAAGGGAAGATTCACAGAAATGACAACAAAAGGTCCTGAAGACAAAGTTTGAACAAAATGTTTCAGGAAACAAGAAGATGAAGAAAAAAGGTTACTGGAAGGGCGTGCATGCATGAAGCAGCTAGTGTGGAGGGAGAGAGCTGAGCTAGGATCTGCGTCCTGAATACAATGCTGTCATATTCAAGAACAGATGGACACACAGGAGGTGTCTAAGGCAACTTTGTGCAAGTAGCTTGAAGGAGCTTTGCGCGAAGGATTTCTGCTGGAAGGGAGCATTAATACCAGTGGGACGTGGCAAGGATGACAGAATCATAGAAAAGCTTCGGCTGGGACCTCGGTGGGTCATCTGGTCCAACCCCCTGCTTAGAGCGGGGAAAGAAACTAACACACAGGAGATGAAAAATTCCCTTGCATATTCACAGATATAAAGGTAAGTCTCAGCTATACACCAGAAATGTATATCCAAAGTCAGACCTTCCCCGGGTTCCCTACGGTTGATGTTCCCCTCTGGAAGCAATGCTAATTTACAGATTACTGGAATTGCTACTATAATTACTCTGGATTCTTCGCTATGGAGCACAGAGGTTTTTTGCATATCAAAAGCAGGCAAAAGACACACATGACAATCAACCTGTAGCTTGCTCTAAACACACATGCACATCTGATGCACAGTTGATGCCAGCAGAAAACAAAGACAGGAAAAATATTTCTCATGCAAACTGGGTTGGCGGTTAATCAAGTGAATCGTACCTTTTAGAGAGGTATCCTAGCAACTCCCCAGCAGCCACAAGTCCTGGCTGGCAGTGCACACTGATGCAATTGTTCTCCTCCTGCAGACATCAAAACTTTGCAGCTAATCAAAGAGATAATTTGAAACAGGAGACCACGTTAAATTTGATCCAACAAAAGGGAATTTTATAAATGAGCAATGTCACCCAGGGCATCTCCTACGCATAAAGTTGTCATCTCGGAACAAGAGTAGGTCAGGCTCAGTGAAGCCATGCAACTCTGGGAACAAAACCTCCCCTCCTGCAGCTGGCAGCACGATTCTCCTGAAGGCCCTCGCTTTGGTCAGGCATTGGCACAGGCTGCCCAGGGAAGTGGTGGAGTCCCCATCCCTGGAGGTCTTCAATAAACATGTAGATGTGGCACTTCGGGACATGGTTTAGCAGGCATGGTGGTGGTATTGGGTGGATGATTGGACATGATGATCTTAGAGGTCTTTTCCAGCCTTCATAATTCTATGATTCTGCTGTGTGGATTTTTGCTGTTCTCTGCTTTAGACCACTATGCAGAATTTATTGCTCTTTTCTTGAACAGTAAAGGCTCACCCAGAGCACTCTCTAGAGCACAAGTATCAGCAAAAGCCTTGCTGATGCTCTTCTAGCCATTTGCCCCAAGATGCTTCCCTGAACAAACTCCACCTCCTAACATGCCAGACCAGATATTGTTTCACATCTCCTGACAGTGCAAATAGGCTCTGGGCTAGCTGGGTTAGACCTTCTGTCTCAGGACCAGCAATGAATCAAGTAGCCTAAACACACCCTCTCCAAGCGTCCCCATTTTGGAAGCGTTATAGATCTGCAATTCACCTTTTTTAGGCGTGTATGCCATAGGTGAAGCAAAATCAGACACACAGGATTTATTAGGGTTCTGAAAAATCACTTTTTTTTTGGTACTCTTTAGCTAACTCAAGGATACCACAGATGCAAGAAAAATATTCAATGCATTTAAGGACTTCCCATTTCACTTTTACTTACCACTGTGATGTTCTTAGGCTTTAGTTCAGAGTCCTGAAAGGCATTCCGAGTTCTCCTCCTACAGCTCACATCTCTGCTCCTGGAATACAGATGATCTACTACGCTCCCCCCATACTTCACCGCTCATGGCCTCTCTCAAAGAGAAAAATCCCTATTCTTAAAACTTCCCGTTTTCTCTGTCAGGTGAGCCCTGACACCTGACCACCTTCATCAGATGCTCCTCAGATACTTTTGTTTGATGACCACTCTCCTGGAGATCAGAACCGGAAGACCAGTTTTCCCAGGGCAGTAACAATCTCCCTGAATATTCCACTAAAACAGTTAATCGAACTTTAATGATCTTTTCTTCCTGCAATGGAGGAATTTCTCTCACCACCTTTGGTGGTTCAGAAGGGAAACAAAATGCAACAGATGTAACAGCCATATGATCTGAACATCTAACAAACAGCATCTACAACTGGACATAAATGTCAAATCGTAAACAAATCGTCATCGAAGAATTTGTGGCCTACTCTTTACTGCAAAAGATGGATTCTTTTGCAGCCAATCAAGTGGTATCGAACACTGCCACCGCTAAAAGCAACATGCAGACTATTTGCATGCAGTAGTTGAAACCAGGGGTCAAGAGGTCTACAGGGGATCAACATTCCCAACTGTAAGGTCCACAGACCCTTTTAAGACCTTGCACAAGTTGCTTCCAGTCAGTAGAAAACTTACCCAACAGCAGAAACACTGCTTACAGATGTCAGGAGGACCCAAAGGCTTCCCACCCCAAACAGAAGATTCCCTCTCAAAGCACTGGCTTCCTACATTTTAACTGTAACGGTATTTGCATACACGTAACTAAAACTGGAAAGTGCAGCAAGAGAAGAGAATAAGCTGTAGAGACAGAGATCAATGAGGGGAAAAGGGAAATTATACCTGCGAAATTTTTCCCCAGGAGATCAATCTGTTTTCACCTTCCTAAAAAGATACACTGTTTTTTTTTTGTGCAAATCGCCACAGTGTTTGCTTCAGGCAGAGTCTGGTAACAGGATGCGAACACTGGTGAACTGAAGAAGGGGCTGATAATACGAAACAGCTTAGAAACTATACCTTTGTAATGGAAGCAGCAGGGCACATCAGCTCAGCATGATAGTTAGAATTTGCCAGATGTTAATGGGTTGAATTGTAAAGAAACGAAAAACAACCCTCCATACACTGCATGATCCTGAATAACCACAACAGCTACGTTATTGTTTTATGCCTTAGAACCCTCAACCACAGGAAGCAAAATAAACAACTCACTCCAGCCGTATCTTCAGGAGCAAAGCACCGCCATCTAGAAGGGCAGCTGTCATCCATAATTAGGACAAGAAAGTTAAGACCCATCACCATCCATTCACAGACACCCACAGTGTTTACTCGCAGACTTCTCCTACCTCTTACAACCCAGTATTCCCCCCAAAGAAGTTACTTCAGAAGAGTAATACAGATAGTTAAATTCACTGCTGCAGGTCAGAATTGTCCTGATGCTTGGACCATCTGCAAGCAAAATGAACCAGCTAAATTCTGTATTATAACCAATATAACTGGGACTGCAAGCAAGCAGGTGAATGCAAGTTCCTCTTCACTACAGGGCGCCTAGCGAGAACGGACCCCCGCACTGGGTCTGGATCTGTGATTAATTTTCTTTCTGAATGGGCGAGCAAACAAAATTATTACATGATGCAGACACCAGCCTTTCTTTTCAGAAGAGCCATTGTGTTCACAGAAATCTTGACTCAAAGCATCTTGAAATAATGAGAATTCTTCTCTGTGCTTTAGCGTGTTTTGAATCAGGCTCATAGGGAGCATATCACAGGGGCATTTCAAAATCTCTTGTTCTAGTAAGGAATGACATTCAGCTTATTTTCTCAAATGCATCTGCTAAATCCTTCATTGCCTACCTTTTTAATTTGTGTTCTTGGCACCATGCAGTGAATAACATCAGTAGCAGTGTTGCTACCAACCCTTCCTTCCCCTGCCCAGTATCAATAACATGATATAAAAAGTCAGAACTTCGTGTTAAAGATGATCTACACACAAAAATTTTACTCAATTCATTTAATAAAACCATTTTGTTAAAAAAAACGACTTAGTGATGATTGGAATTATACACAGAAAATTCAGAAATTACAAAACATGGCATTATATAATAAATATGAACATATGAGAAGAGTCAGACAAATTTGGTAGTAAGGTCTACAGAAAACCTATGCAGAAGAGAGATCAGCTGTTCCTGAGTGAGTTGTGTTTCTATCGATGTTCTTCTGAGATAACAAGATTGCAGTGTAGAATATTCTCTTTCTACCCGAGCCTGTGCGCTAGCTACATCACTTCTATCCATTTCATGACACTGATGTTACACACGTCTTCTCCTGACACAGTTACGAGGCTCTCGGAATGCCGAAGAAAACATCTGAGGCCTAAAAGTAGTGCTCCAAATGAAAAGCTTTGTACTGTGAGGATCCTACAGCTAAAAACTACCCCAACACTTCCTATGCTGGCTTGCCAGAGATGCTCACCTAGTAGCTGCTCTGAATGCCAGGGCTGCCACACAGAAGCTTGCCACCTTCTCAGCCAACTCATTCTGCAATAAACAATAACGCTCCCATGCGAGAAATATAATTTTACCTAACATACCATTACACATCAGTAAGTCTCAAAAATTTAGAAAGTGATGGCAAGAGAGAGAGAGAGCAGCCAAAGGGAAAGAGCAAGACATAGAGAGAAGGACTAGGGGGGAAGACAGAGAGCGCACAAGAGAGCAAGAGAGGGAGTGCGAAGGGTGTGTGAGAGGGAGTGTGAGCAAAGGGCGCAAGGGAGCGTGAGCTTCTGCAAGTGCTTCCATCCCTACGGCATCCCTGTTGGCTCTGCGCTACCGAGCCTCTCGCACCCCGACCCACAGCTGCAGAAGTCAGATGGTGCCGCGTGGCAACAGCGACAGCCAGTCCAGAGCCCAAGTTGGGGCAAAAGCATCTCCTCTGGCCAACTGAAGCTACCAGCCAGCGCCGATCTCATCCACCCAAGTCCCCCAGGAAACCTTGCTGGTCCTTCTGCCAAAAGACTCACTGTCAGATCTCCAAGGTCTGTATTTGTCTACTACATTTCAGAAGAAATTTGCTGCATATAGGTTAGGCTGTTCTATCAAAGTGCATCTTTCCTCTATACATACATCCATTCATGTAAATTATTCCTTCATAAGGCTTTACAATATACCTGAAATGTTTCAAATCTGTATCTAATAAATATTACACGAAAATATTTTTTAAGTATCTACACATGAAACATGTAAAAATATGATCAGTGTAAGATTACTTCTTCGATTTCATCTTCTAAGGAACCCAGGGTCTTAACTCCTGGCTTGTTTGTAGTGTGTTGCAAATGGTGTCTGGCTGGGTTTCTTCCTTTGTTGAAAAGCTCATTGTCTTCTTTTACTTTGACTTTACTGTTCTTATCAACAAGAAGAGTATTACTAGAGTCCCAGTCTATGTCAAAAGGTGCTGTATTATTATTTTTAGAAAGGAGGATGGTACTGGCACTGCTTCCAAAGAGCTGTTCCATTAAATTGGACTTCTTTTCTTTCTTACTATTGAAATCTGCATTTTCCTTAACATTTTCTTCTAAGTTGTCACTTTTTTGAGTAAGCCAACTCGGTCTCCCTGACCCTTTCCCAAAGGAGGGCACATAACTACCAAATGTTAACTCGCTACTCAAATCTGTGGTCCTTGGATTTCGTTGCTTCTGCCCTGATGCTTTTGTGGCATCATCCTGGCTGCCACCTGCAGGAAACCCATTAGTAACCTTCCCGGGAATCTCAAAGAACCGATTAGGTTTCTCCTTTTTCTCCAGGGACTCAGATTTTCTTGCTGTATTTGTGGGTGGTGCTTGGGAAGCGGGTTTCGTGTTTGTTGCATTTTGAGTTTCTCTATCAATTTCTTGCATTTTAGCAAGCAGGAGCTCTCTTTTTTGCCGGTCTTCCAGCAATTCAGTGCTTTCTCTCTCTACTTCAGCTTTGTGGATTTCCGTCTCCATCTTTGTTTTCTCTTCTTTATTCGATAAAAAGCTGCTTTCTTTTTTCATTTTGCCATATTCTTCCCTTTCCCACTCTGCAGGAAATGTTTAAACATTATTTAAAACGTTTTAGTTTTAAAATGCCTTTAAAAGAATATTTTGAAAATAATGCAAGCAAAAGCCAGTGAGTTTTTAATATGCTCTTCTATGCATAATGTGGTTTTCCTACCACAAAAATAAACTCTTCAAAAATTACAACTAAATTCACACTAGGTTCTCTGCTAAGATATAAGTTTTTCTGTCATCTTCCAAAGGGATTAGGACATTATCCATGTTTTAGAATTTTCAGAGGCATTTAATTTCTGCCAATTGCCTTCCCATTTCCTGGGTTTGAATGAAAATGAATACAACATCACTGATTTTAACAGTTCTGACTTGCACAGTACTTTATTTTTCTTTGTCGGCATCACTGACTTCAGGATGGTTGTGGGATATGTGTTTTTGGTTTACCTTCCCCCCCCCCCCCCC
>Ga0065711_1030891_pt1 | contig 31136 bp, 15 predicted proteins | sample Hoacrofraction12_FD_59098 | JGI IMG/M metagenome (GOLD analysis project Ga0065711, IMG submission 59098) | Hoatzin crop microbial communities from Cojedes, Venezuela - Epithelial fraction 12 v2 (version 2) | ecosystem: Host-associated > Birds > Digestive system > Esophagus > Crop | place... | reverse complement strand
TATTCTATTCTATTCTATTCTATTCTATTCTATTCTATTCTATTCTATTCTATTCTATTCTATTCTATTCTATTCTATTCTATTCTATTCTATTCTATTCTTATTTGTTAATTTCTTCCCTTCTGTTGGAACCTTTGGCACACAACAACAGAGTGGGGATAAAATAGATACTTTGACCACAAACATGGTAAAACTTAGCAACCTTTCACAGTACTTCTTCTTACTATCTGTTAAGGGAGTCTGGGTCATCTCTTCGTAATAAAGAAGAAATGGTTGGAATACTATCCATACTGGAGTTTAGCAGGAGCCTATAATTCCTAATGTTTAGTTAAAATGTCAAGATGGAAAAAGCAAAACAATATCTTAGCAAGACTTCTTTATGGATTTCTTACTGCTGAAGTTTTGAGCATTTGTCACCAAGTACTTGCAGGTGTTTTCCTGGTATGATGAAGGAAGAACTTGGAATGCTCTGAGTGCATTTCACATTTCCAGGTATGAGCACTCCCATACCAGAAAAAAAAAAAAAAAGGAAAGAGAAAAAATGCAAAAAGCATTGTAGAAACATACTAGTAGTAGTTGTCAAACACCTCACATTCACAGTTGCTTATTTCTTTGGCTGGTGTTTATAAATAATACAAAAGTTCAAACTCATGCATGAAACATTTTATTTTGATCTCACAAAAGCAGGAACACCTCCTGATCTTTTCATTGCCCTTTTCTGGCCTCACCACTTTATATTAAATGACGAAGATGGAAATTATTTTTGGAGTTCCCTGTGTGGCCCAGTGACTCTATGTGTGTTTGCGTCAGTGCAGAGCAAGCTCCTTGCCACTCTGCCGTCTATCCTGGTTATTATCTAGTTGGGCGTACTGTGCGTCATTTTTGGGTACATGCCTCTATTTCCTTTGTATGTACTAGTGAAAGGGGAAAGGGGCTAGTTTGCACCCAGAATTTCCCCAACATACAGCTAGGGTGCAGATGATGTGTGCTTCAAAGCAGAGAATTCAAAATCGGTTTGCTGCCCCTGATTTAATCACTAGTTTTGTGATGCCATATAGAGTCGATGAGTATTCTGCAGTTATGTGTTTGTGTTGATTTCTATAACGTCTCTGTATGTCAATTATCCTTAATTAAAGCGACATTGTTCAACACATGAATCCATACTGTTTAGACAACCCTGGTCAGATTACTGTCAGTTTTAAAATAAATGCCTAGAAAAAAGAGCACAGAACTTTTATGCATTTGCTTTCATTGACACAACTTCAAATACTGAAATAAGATGAGAAACTGTAGTATTCAAACTGCTTTGAAATGTCAAAGTGATGGGCACAACTTGCATTTCTCAAAAATACCCTTTTATAATGATTCTCCTCCCAGTCACAAAATGCGGAGAGCAGATGAATCTTTAGGCATTCACCAGACATCTACTTGCGTGTCTCCATCATTTCTCAGTAGCAATGTCTTTGTAGGTGAAATAAATCTCTGTTCAGAGATGTCCCCAGACTTAGAGCCAACAGAATGGATTGGCCTGAAACCACACTTGTAAACCACTTCAACCTTGGAAAGAGAGTGGCTGCATGCAAGTTTTACTGCATCCACTGGGAGACCTGGCCTGTGCTGTCTCAAACATACCTGGAAATTCTTCAATATGATGCCAGTCAACATAAGCCAACTCTGCCAAGTACTGCTGTAAGATTTTTTTTTTTTTTTTAATAATATATGTCAATATTCCCAGACATTGTTTAATGTACTAGAACAGGCCTGTTCAGTGAGTTCTGTACACATCCAGCAGCAGGTAAGAGTGCTTTCCTCGGTAATGCCTGCATGACTTTCAGGACTGATTAATATACTAACATACTAATCTCTTATCGGAAGATCATAATCTATGTCTTTGGTGCCTCTGATTCATAAAAGGTAAATGACAATACCCTCTTTTCTCAGATTATGCAGTCATTGGCCAGGGAGTTGAGAGTTTGCAGACAGGAAATTCTTGGTCCTACTGCAGACCTTTAGATTATTTTTGTTTGTGTTATGTAGTTATGTGATTAGTTATGTTATACAGTTATTTTGTCTTCCAACAAAATGCTCAGAGTTACAGAGTTCTCCTCCACACAAGAAGTCTATGATGTAAAAAATTTTTATTTCAAATTTTCAATTTTATAAGAATTGAAAATCTAGAGAGTATTGAAGTTGATCAAGCTAAAGTTTAATAATGAATTTGAAATTGTAAAAAAAAAAAAGAATATTTTAGAAAGTAATAAATGGGACATTTGAACAACTTCAGAATACTCTTTTCTCAAAAGAGAATGAAAAGTCTATTTAGAATTAGATGCAACACATCCTCCTTAGATCAATAGACAGCAATAAACTTATATGGAATACAAATTTTTTGGCTTCATTGAGTCATTTGTGAAATCTTTTCACAGACCAAGATGAGTATTCATGTTAGTTAAAATTTCTATTTGACTTTTTGGAAAAAGAAAGGCTTTTCACTATGAAAATGCATTTATTTTAGCTAATTATTTGTGTTTTTTTTCCTTTTTCCTTCTTTAATGTATTCAATGTCACTCCTGCTAGATAGTGGGTTGAGTGGGCATTTGTTGTTTATGGAAAAATGGCTTCCTTACTCTAAGACAGTGAGATCTTCCTGTTTAAACCTTCCTTCATATGCTCTAATAGCAGTTACTGCACGAGTTTGGAATTGCCAAGGGACATCAGTGAAAAGGTGGTCTCAGCCTCTGCTTCTTTGGTCCATTTTCCAGTCATCCATAAACCTCACTATCTTTTGGTAGCATATTCAAAGTTTCAGTGCTTCTGATATTTTGTGAAATGAAAATATAGCATAAAGGATATAATAATACTTCCATGTTTACAGGCAGCCTAAGTATTGTCAGGAAATTGCAAGCGAGTTTCCTTGTGAACAGTCAGGGGAAAAAAACTCAAGAAAGGTCTTTGCATTACATAAGCCATTCAATTATGTTGTTCATTGACTTTAAATGGATTACTGCCATGATGTGGTAAATAGAAACTACATAAACTATTTATATTTTGTTTGAATGTCAGTCACTTAATTTACTTTCTCATTACACATTAAAGTAATGATCATACTGTTTATTAGTGTTAAATATTTCATGGACTTCACAACACTGTATAACTTACAATAACTGAATAGAGGTCATTATATTACCCGTTGTGTAAGATTGTATCAGCAGCAATACACACAGAGAAAAAGCAGGAGAAAAATCATCATAGAAAAAAGAGGCCTGGATGGTCTAATCTCTTTGAGGAATCACTGTACTATATCTCTACTGTATAATAAAAAAAAAGTGCTAAAATAAAATAGGAATTGCACCATAATTATGATCTATATTTATAGAACTTGAATCTGGAAATATTCTAGAGCAATTTACAAATGGTTTTTCAACCTATACACAGTTTAAACAGAAGAAGCCACTATTATGCAGCAGTTTAGAACAACACATTGATCTGTACTGTAATATCACAAAGAAATACAGTCAAAAATTTAAAAATCCAGATGAAATTTAAACTAAGATTGAAAAGAAATAATGAGTAAGGAGAGCTAATATACCTGATCATGGGAGAAAATAGCAAAACCAAGTCAAGATTTGCCCAGACATTCGTGAAATTCCTGCTTTCAGACAAAAAAATTTACACAGGTGTTTTCAACACAGTACTGAATTGTCAAGACCCACATTTTTCAATCAATTCTTTCAAGTAGTTCAAGGTGGAAATTTAAAAAAAAAAAACCAAACACAAAAAACCCCAGAAAAACATAACCTAAAAACCACCCAAAGCTTTAATAATTGTTGTTAATTCTCTTCTTGAAAGACAAACCAAACCGAAACCGCTCCCCTCACAAAAACAACAGAGATGGTCCTGTTCCCCTGCTCCCCCAGTGTCAAAGTCAGCTTTTGAATGCTCTTGTGAAGCACTTGCTGATGTGGTAATAGTCACTAGCATTACTGTAATAGAGTACGTTTTGCACGCAATTGAGAGTTAAACACGTCTTAGTGACATTAAAATATGTTTACATATAATGAATTAGGAAAAGATATTGAGGTATACATGCTGATTTCCTGGAAGGCCTTGCTTTGCCTGAGTACGTACCTGAACTTGCCAATGTATTGTGAGTATTTAAACTGCAAGAGATCTCACAGGTCATTGAATCTAATTTCTTATTGCTGCATGATGTATCAGTGCATGCTTTTCTTGTAAACTTGTTCCAAGGCAGTTTTTAAAATAGATATATTTTTGGGAGATTAATTTTGGTTTTTAGCCTGCAGCGTTTCAGTCTCTCATAGAGGGAAGCTACTATCATGGAGAAACAGGAATGAATAAAGTCTCAAAAGCAGTTGTTTCAATGACTGTGAAAATTTGGGATGACACTCAAATAAGAAATAGTGCTTATTACCTCTCTCTTACAGAAAGTATCTTTAATGACAAGAGAGAAAACAAATAACAACCTACATGTCTGACAAGTCTGTTGGACGCTTAGAAAGGAGGAGAGAAAGGCAAGCTAAAGAGTAATAGTTCAGTGTTCATCACATCATAGAGAGAAAGTAACATACGTTAGATCCTTTTTCACAAGATGTGAGCTGAACTCCTCGGGACAACACAGTAACAACAGAAGCTCGCTCCCCATAACTGTTCACTTTTTTCAGTCTTGTACAGTGGATCATAATCACTTTATCTGCTGCCTCTCTACACCTGATTCCACATAACCCTCAACCATTTCCTTCGCTTTTCCACCTCCATATCAAAAAATAGCTCAAAAAATGTGATAGCCATCAAACTGGGAATTAACAATATCCTGCAAAATTTGTCATGATATGTCAAAAAGCCCAGAAAAAGGGGATCTCTGAAGAATTCTTGAGCAGAGCAGCAGCAAAAGAGGAGCAATTTGAATGAATATTAGAAATAAAAAGGAAATTGGCTCCCAGGTTGCTGAACGGTTTTGTTTCTCCATCTCTGTAGAGGTGGAGCACAGCAGTAAGCAACAACAGAGTGCCTTGATATCATGTCCCTAAACATCTGTTTAGCTGTAAGTCACTGAAATCTCAGAGACAACGAAGTTGTACACCCCACCTTGCTTCTGCTCTAGGATAAGTAGGAGAAAATTAACAAATCAAAGTTGTAAGATGAGAGAATCCCAGACAGAGTTATACTACACCAAACACACTGTGTTTGCAGATAGTTGTGCGATAAAAGATGTACCTTAATTCTGAATAACGGTTTAAGAATTTAATTGTATCCAGTACAGTTGAGTATGGCATAGCTGCCTGAAATAGAGAAGAAATCGTTTCTAGCATCTAACATTCTGTGATAAATATTTCCTCTGTGGGAAATACCGTACATGCGGCTGATGCATTTGCTAATTTAATCAGGAATTTGTGTAGGCCTGAATGGGTTACTTAATGTGGATTATGATGTGCAGAGTGCAGCTTCATTTGTAATCCAATTCTTTTTCAAAACCTTTTGACTGCTACGATATTCAGTCATGGCCATCCTTAATACAAATCTACTAAATGAAAACGTAAAATGGTAAACATATCTTCAACAGTACTTTTGCATTCTCCCCTGTCCAGCACATTTCTACAAATCACTTTTTTAATAATTTAAAAAATATTTTTACCAAAGAAAAACCATATTTTTTCTTATTTTGCGAGCTGAGCAATGATCTTTTGCACAAAAATGCAAGCTGAGAACTCAGGGTTCGATCCTAAGCATTGCCCTTGGTCTCCTGCAAGGACGTGGCAATGTTTAAGTGGGATTTTTCTGGACAAGGTCTACTGTGTAAACACCTGATGAGTTTTAGATGTGTTCTATATGAGGGGAGGTGAATCATACTTTAGATTATAAAGGGAGTCTAGATGACTATCCCAGGGTTCAATACCTGTGCTGCAGTCACAGGAGTTAACCATCTGTGAATTTACTTGATTTCACGTACATACTTCATTTCACAAACCATGGTCTCTGTACTGCTGCACAGCCAGGGAAGCACAGTTAGCTCTTATCAGATTGTTTGGAACATGAGTTTCATGGGCTACTCGAGCTGTATTTGCTGCACACAATTTGTTCCTTGTCTGTAAAACGGGGGCAATCTCATCTCTTTTGATAGCAGTTCTTTTCACATGTGCCAAAGTCTCTTTGTACTATTTTAAATATTAACTACAGATTATGCAGCACAAATAAATTAAATACAAAATAATGCAAGAGACAATTCTAATTCCAAATGTTGCTGTACTCTGCTGTCAGCTATAAGAGATAGGGTTTTTTATTGCAGGCACTACTGACTTTATGCATACTCTAGGTATCACCCTAGTAAACTAAGCTGATGACTCTTACCCGACTCATCTCCTGCTAACTCTGTTTTTTATACAGCTTAGGACAGATCTTTACACTAGAAAAGTCTCACAGGTACCTGAAGTTACCTTTCTCTGAAATTCAGTGGCAAGTAAATTTTGCTTAGGTGGAAACTAACAGTTAGAAAATTCTGAAAATTTCACAGAAGAAAACCTTTCAGTTTGATGTTTAGATGTCATTGGACATTTCTAGCTGTCACTGATGGATTTTCCACTGACGTATTTAGTGCACTGGAATATCAGTGCCTCCTAAAGCAATTTAGGTTGACAAATAGAATAAGAAACACATGTTCTACTGATCCTGAATATTCATGGTTGTCTGTTTAATCTCCCTTTCCTGTTTTAAGATGAGGACAAGTCTAGGAAAAAATTAAGATAAGAGCAATGACAGGAAAGACTGGTAAAAAAAAAAGGATTTTATTTGGCTTAGTTCGAACTGGAACAATGACGGGCTGTAAATAGCACGGTGTTATACTTTGACACTGGTAGCCAAGTAAACAAATCACATCAGTTTCCCCCTAATTTCAGCTGCATTTAATGGCTAAATACAACAGTGCAGGAAATATCTGTTAAAAAAGAGAACAGCTCGCTATTCGCCGTCATCAGCAAGGCAGACACGTGGCTTTCCCTCTCTGCCAGCACGTTCCTGCCAGAAGTTATGAACAACTGTTTGCTACTACATGCTGTAAACAGCCTGGGACAAATTAACTCTTAATTGGTTTTCATTTACACTCTAACATTAGAAAAAAAGAAAAACATCTTTTACCTGACTAGCTAGTATGTTCCTTCTTCTCAAGTTTGCTATCATTCCAAAAACAACATTGCTACTCTAAAAGCATACGTTTTCCCTCTTTGTAGTTTGCTTTAGATGTAGGAATTTCCTTCCTTCTCACAGTTCATATAGGCATGACCAGAAAAGACAGCATTCCCTTTGGAAAATGACCTGTTTCAATTAGTCCTGTCTTTGCTTGATTTTTAAAAGATTTCAAGCTGCTGAGTATGACTTTAGGAATCAGGAGATGCATTCAACCTGCCAAGCGTAAGCAAGTTCCTTCTGATTGTTTGTCTGGCCTTTATCAGGAGCTCACAATGTTGAATGTGTGCTACACATACATGTATGCACACTGCTGTGGAAGACTGTCTCTTTTAAATTTTCACTGGACTTCAGAGCTAGGACCACTGTGTATGCTGTCAGCATAACCAGTTCATCCCACTGCCAGATCGGATCCACTTGATGCTGGCCAAGCGCCTCTTCATCGTCATCTGAAATCTCTTCTTCTCACATTTCTCAGGGTATGTTTCAGAATCTGATTTGCAGTGTGGAGGAGAAAGCTGGCTGTTGCAGACTACCTCCCAGGAAACGGCCCGCCTGGTCTTAAAAGGAGTGGCTGCAGGCTTTTTGTACTCAATGGTCTGTTGAAGTTCACTGAAAGGGCTGGATGAGCCCCTTATAAGAGAAGTGGTCTTCTTCCTTTGGGACAAGAGGATTTTCAGCTCTTCAGAGTTGTGCTGAAAAAAGAGAGACTCTTTCCTCCTGGTATTGGGACTCTCACCCAGAGTGAGAAACCCATAGGGGGTGGTGATTTTGGAGAGATGGGGTAATGAGAGAGCAGCTCTCGTTGCTGGGTCAGAATGATGTGCAGCTCTTTCCAGGTCTCCAGGGAAAATCATTCGGTCTGTAAAGCACAAGGTTGCTCCTCTGTCCAGAGTCTCTCCTTTGCACAGTGCGTCTTTCTTGATGTAGGATTCAGATTTGCTTCTAGTTGTTCTGCGCTTTTGAACAGCTTTGTCAGAGGCTACTTTCTCAGGAGAATTCTGTATGATGTCTTCCTCTGGCTCCCGCTGGAAGCAAATATGGTCTATGTCTAGACAAGGGATGAAAAATTTAGGAATGCGATCAGGAGTCATGACAATGTTGAAAATGTCCTTGTTTTTCTGAGCAACTTTATCTTCAGGGGGTGACTTGCCGATTTTGAAACTTGTCCAAGTTAGCAAGCTTTCTATAGCACTTTTCATGGAGAGCTGGGATGTACCACCAGGCACCATTATTTCAGCCAGCAGTGCTTTCTTAAAAAATACAATGCTGTCTGCTGATTGAATTCTCACAGCACTGATTGCAGATGGGGAACTCATTCCTGCTTATACAACAAAGCAAATGACGTCATCTGATAGCTAGATGTCATTGGCATGGTAACCAAAGATAAGAAGGCTTTTACACTCCTACTGATATACTTACAGTCTGATTCATGCTGCACTATTAACTTAAATAAGGTCAAACATCTGATTTAATTATTTTAAAATGCCAGGTTTGGTGCTAGTGCCCTGGCTATTTTCAGAAAAAAAAAGTATCTACAAACCTTCCTGTAACTTTTTTACTATTTGGATTATATTATCTGTGCTGTTGCACAAAATATAAGTAAGCTTTTCTCTTTTATGGAAGGCTGTATCACTAAATGAATGATGTGCAAGAAGGTGTAAAAAATCACAGTTCACTTACAATTTCTTAGTTCAGCTTTCAGCAAATCATGCTATTTGGTGTATTTTGCGCTGAAGATTGTAAGAGGAAAGGGTAGCAAATAAGTGGTCAAACAGTTATTGGGCTAGTGTATAGAGATGCATTCCAAGGGGTCCCAAATTACTTTAATTTTCACTGAAATTGTACGTACATAGAATGTAATGAGGAAAAAATTAGCAACTTTTCAGGGCATAGTCACATTAAGAATCTGTGCTTAAAGGGGTGGACATCCTCTCAGGTACATACAGCAGCTTGCAATTTCTGTGTGAGTTTCTGCTTTTATTTCATTTACTCCTTAGGCTTCTGGTGACAGCTTCCTCACAGAGCACTGGTCTGCTGCCACTGATGCTACTTCAGTCAGTTCTGAAAACAGCAGGGCTGACCAGCATGTGGGTGGTTTCTCCAGTATCAGACCATACAGTCCTTTCTCCAACTACACTGTAATATCCTTTCTTTGGTGCAGGCCACTGATTTGTCTTTGCTCTGTCTGACCTTATACATATGACTCCTAGGAAAGACATGGAGAATGTAAAGGAACATAGGAACATATTCTGGGTTTAGTTTTTGCTTACGACCCTATGAAGGCATTGTAGTTTTAGTGACATTGAGGATGCCTGTGCTACTGGGCACTTTAAAAGCACAAAATAATCTTCCCTGTGTTAGAGAGTAAAGCCCACAAAGTGGGCTTCTGAATTTCATTTTGTTTATTTTATTTTTGTACACTCCCACTTTACTCTGTTCATGTTTCCTCCTCTCATACTTCTTTTTTCCTGTGTTTTGAGGTTGGAAGTTCAATCCTCATAATTCAGCCACCGACGTTAAGCTATTCATGAAAGTTTTGACTTCTCTGTCTTCAGTTCACCATTCTTTTCTCTCTGATTTAGGCTACAGATTTTGGGTGATATTTGGTCTATGTACGTGTCGACATTTCAGCATAGCACTTCAATTTACTGGTTTCATGGAGATAAAAAAATGACTGTAGAAGTCTTTTGTTGCCATTTTGGGCAGATATAGACTGTTCATCTCAGTATTCTCATCTTTTCAAGGAAGTAGTTCTGGTCTAAAGATGGTCAGTCTCCACTTGTAGGATGTGTCCTGTGGGCACAAAGTAATTGCAGATTTGGTAAAAAAAAGATGTCATTGATTTAAATTTACTTGTTTTTGACTTGGAAAAGTTATTAATATTCAAGAAGTACAGCAGTAATAACAAGAGCAAAGTATCTTGAAATCACCCATAAAATGAGGTATTTTCAGTTTTGTTCTGCTTCTTTGCTGAAGAGAAAAATGAGGGAAAGTATTAATTGCTGAGATGAAAATCCCTTAGGACATACCAACTCACAAACCCTTTGTGATTTACATTTCAGAATTGCCTCTCTAGCTGAAAAATCTTACAAAAAATGCAATCCTTCCAGCTGAATCACATATAACAGACAGGGAAAATTCATAAATTAGCAAGTCCTTGAGAATTCTGCAGTGGAAGTTTCACTGATCTCTGATATTTCTCTTTTACAAATTTTAGTAGATACACGTTAGATAAAAGAATATGACACCACTGTCACAAGGATTCCTGATGTCATTTGCACCTTAAAGTATTCTGGCTTCATTTACAGGTAAAAAAAGATTATACTCACCTCCTTTTCTATCCTATGTCCAAACCATATTTCGGCAAAAACTTTCTTCATATCTCCAAGAAAAAAAGAGATCTGGATAGTTTGATATCTCGCATAATGGAATACAGAATTTAATTCACTATTTTTTTTAACTGGATTTGATTCAGGATAAACCTGCTTTTGATTTACAAAGCTAATAAAAAGAGGTACTGTAGAAGATGCTATTTTAACCCCAAACGTTTTTGACCAAAATCACACAGTCATTCATCAAAAACCAGTAACTTTGAACAATTTTTCTTATATTCACTAGGGAACTTTTATTATTGTTCTACAGAATAAAAACTTTGAGAAGAGTGACTTAACTGGATTCTCCAATCTCATGAGGCTGAAACAGCTCTTTCTCCAAGAAATTTCAAAAACAACAAAGACAAAACTCTCTGGAAAACTTGGTATCATAATTGGCTTTACATTGTGAGACAGAACAAGTACTTGAGACTATGTCCCTTACTCCTAGCACAAAGATTATAGTTCTCTTTAGCTTTGTACACGTTGACCTGGGGAGTGGGAATTAAGGTTACATTTTTTACCTCGGTTTTCCTCTCTGTTAGAAAGCTTGCTTCCCAAATACACCCACATATGTTTCCTTTTTTCCTTCGTATTTTTAAGCATGAGGGACTTAAGCTTTGATAGCTCAAACATGCATACTAATGTATGCATATGTAAACCTAAGACTCATATACTTCTGTGCATGTATACACATTACCCACATACACTTGTGTGATTTTATATATATATGTATATGTATATGAATCTTAGGTTTATCTGTATGTATATAAGTATGTATGTATAAACTTTCTGTGCATATATATTCATACAGAGGTATATATATTAATTTATGTTCATGTATATGTTATTTTGTGACTCTTTCCTAATAATAACCCAATTACACACTCCAGAATAACTACTGAAACAGTTAATATTGCAAGAGGCTTTCCTACACCATTTGTTTTAAGGCTGTTAAAAACATAGTTTATGGCACTACAGTACAAAAAGAAATTATTTTATCTTCAGCTTTTCACACAGTAATGTAGTTCAGAACTTATTGTTAATTCTCTGTTATTTCTTTTTGACCTGAGAAAAAATATCCAAATGTCCTCTTTTTGCTTCAGGCAAAATAGTGTTTTAACTATAAAAAGCTGCAAGCACTAGAAAAATGCAGTGTCTTTACTAAGGTTTAGATCAAGACCTACTATACAAAGTGAACAGCATGAAATGAGATGAGTGGCTGGATCCTGGGGGAAAATCTGAAGTATAAACATCTTAAACACTCTTTGCTTTATAAGCTCCAAGTAGAACATTTCCTTCTTCTCATTTCCATTACAATCTCGCTAAACAACATAATGCATCTTTTCTTTCTTTTCTCCTAATGGAATCTGCAGCTTTTCAATGACTTCTTCACCCAGGCAAGAAAGCAAAACCAGACACTTGGATGTCTTATACAATATTTTGTATAATTATCTGAACTATTAAAATGTAATTTTGTATCCTTTGTTTAGAATAGAAGTTTCACCTCTGGAAATTGGACACAGCTAGAAAACTTCTACTTTTCATCTTTCCTGTAGAGAATGCATATTTCTGATGTCTATGAATACACAAATACCTGGTACTTACACTGAGCTTTTCATCTTTCACACGCACCAAGAACATTAACTAATCAATCTTCACTACCCCCCTGAGGGGTAAGTTAGCATTACCCCTGTGATGTTTGCTGTGCACAAAATAAGGAGTGAGGAATGGAAGATGCTGGTGCTCATGCTGAAAAAAAGAGTTGCAGAGATGAAGAAACAGCACTTATCTAGTGTGCAGAATTACCCTGTTTCAATGAACTCCTGACTTCAGCTGGCCTTTCATTTTGTTTTGGCTCATAACTGCACTTTGCTCCCATGTGCACCTTCAAAAAAAGTCCTGCAATTTAAGCACATATTTTTCTACTGGATCGATCAGGGAAGGAGTCTTTGGCAATGAATTTAACTGGGTACCAGAAGCTAGAGCTATGAACTGTTCAGATGCTGCTTTTCTTCTTTTGATATTATTGCTTGGGCTCCATTGCAGGATATCCCCATTTTTCAGCACAATGCTGGGGTTTATACTCTTTCTGTTATCTACTGTTCATTCCATCTATTCATATGAAGGTGTCTGGGTTACAGTCATGACCCAGCCTTAATATCTAGGCTTTTATCCTTTGAGATTGAGCAAGTGTAGCACCATTTATTGACAGCTCTTGCTTTGCCTAACAAGAAATCAGTCCTTTGTCTTTAGTTAATGACAACTCCTGCCCACTGTATGTTTTTGGCCTGGATTCACTTGCCTAGCTTTAGCAATTTAACTGAGGTAAATTAGGTAGATCATTGTCTTGTCACTTGGAGATTTCGCATTGCTATCACCTTTGAAGTTAGTTACCTCCTTCTGACAACTACAGAGAGTCTGTGTGTGAGAAGATCCCCAGACTAAGTGACACGGTCTAGCATCAAAGCAGATGGGATGAACTAGTGCCTTTAACTAATATTTCCAAGCTGCATATTTCATTTGCACACGTCTCACAGCTTCCTACTGAGAAAGGACTTCATACAAGCTGAGTTTACTAGTAACTGAATAGAATATTCTATTCTAGAATATATACATAAGAAATTAAGAACTGTTACATAAGAACTTTTTTGGTAAATCTTAGTTATACGATTCTAACCAAAGGCTATTGGTTCAACTCATCTCACAGAATTAGCCCTTTTTTTCCTGACAGAAATGGGTGTACCAAAAACACTACCTTATCCCACTCTGTGTGTGTACCCAGTGAATAAACCTGGCTGATGGCAATTTTGCATAACCAAGTTGTGTGTACTTGAAATTGAGATTATACAGAGTATCAATGGAGAGTAATGCAAATGAATTAGATGCCTTTATTATCTAGTAGATAATGCTGAAAAGTTGACTAATGCTAATTAGGGGGGAAAAATGTTCCTTTGTTCCTTTACATTCTCCATGTCTTTCCTAGGAGTCATATGTATAAGGTCAGTAGGGGAAAAATTGACTAACACTAATTTAGAGGCTGAACTCTAGACCTCTATAATGGAAAACCTTGACTCACACCTTGTGTTACTACAACAGCAAACATCACCAGCGTATAGGCTTGTATAACAAACTTCTAGGTCTGTTGTTTGACAGATTACAATTCTAATAATGTGGATAGATAAGTGTCCAACCAAGCACTCACTTTAAGTGCTAGAGAAATTGTTTTCTCCTGTATTTAAATAAAACAGCACACCCAAGCAAAGAAGCCCAAAGCTGTGCAAAGATCCTGTTTCAACAGTCTTTACTTTGTTGCTTTCAGTCATTTTCAGTCATCTCCAATCACCTGTTTAATAACAAGGAGACAGCAGAGAGTAGCTTTCCTAAATTATTCATTTCAGCCCTGCAAAGCGACTCTCAAGATTTCATTGCCTCTGTTTTGTGGTGTTAATAATTCAGAGCTGCTAGAGAAGTAAAGCTTGCCAGACTAGTGCTTATCTTTCGTTTCTGTAACAATATTACATTTCTCAGTTTTGTCCTGATAACTCGTACGATCTGAGACTCAACTTTCTCACGTGCTCACCAATAGAAGTATGCTGGAACAGACTACTATTGACAGCTAGGAATTAGAGTGTTCACTTACATCCTTGTTTGCAGAAATCTTGGAACACAAATAGATACTACCCTCTGGCATTTTCCATTTGTAAATATTGCTATGGTACCCACCTTTAGGCAAAAAAAGGGTATTTATTTGACTTCATTTCTATGTGCTAGAGGATTCACATATTACTAAGCATTGCTGACTTTCATTCAGTCTTGGAATAGTTAAAAGAAAAACAAAACATAAAAGAGAAACTGAAGCTGCAGTCTACTGAATACAGAGCATCTCAAACTCACACCAAAAAAGTACTAAAAGAGATAACATTTCTAAACCCTGTTTTAAATGTTCTGTATGAATAATACATTAATACTGATATATTGAACACATATTGTGATACTTCCACTGGTCACATATCTTAAAGGAATATGTTATATGCTCATATTCTCTCATGTGTTTTGCAACATATATTGGAGTCCAATGCACTACTAAAAAAAGAAAGTCTCAGCTACCTTAACATCACCCCCTATAAAAGTTACATGAATTACCTAAAACAGTCATTCAAATGATAATTAATCAAGGGCCAGGTAGTAATATCTGTATGCCAAACCACATCCTGACGAGCTCCTGTAAACAGAAAGAATGCTTTTTACGTCAGCACATATGGACCCACATGTGTACATCTAGAGTATAAGGTCATGTTCACATAATGATGTTTAGTGGAGTCACTGTGCAGATGGTCCCGGACTCGTCAACTATTGTAGTCAAGCAAGACCCCCTCATGTGCACATTGAGTCCCACTTCCCACACACAAGATTACCTTGAGGTCAGCAATGTGAATGTCATCTAAAGAACATCTTTCCAAAATGTGTATGGAGACTTAAAGACTCTGAGTGATAGAAACATCTCCTGTATTCTCCTGTAAACTGTACCAGCTTTATTTGCCATCATGATGAGGATGATACCATTTTTCCTTTTTGATTGATGTGATATTAGCCTTCCAGCTTTTGAACTATGCTTTTGTGTAGGCATAACCATCAACAAAGACTTTGTCTTTCTGACAGTCTCTTGTCATTTGTCATAGTAGATATTTAATAGAATCAACATGTGGCTTTGATTTTTGATCATCACACTGGTTTCACAGGGGGAGAAAAATGAACTGAGAGCAGAGTCTTTCTGGCTTGCAGTAGAATTTTATCAATATGTCAAAAATTCCTCATGTCTATAAACATTATTTTTCTTTGTCCCAGTAGAAAATTTGGCCTTTGTATTCCACAGATGAGAAATTACTTTTTTTCATCCTGGAAAACAGAAAACTTGACATTTACGTGCATCATTCCCGAAAAAAAACGTCAAAAATTCAGTCAGATTCATTAAAAAGTCTTGAGACTAATGGTTGGAAAACCATTGGAAAAGCATAGGTGTAATAAGCCAAGCTGTGTTTATTTACTTTTCAATTTCCACACCTTTATGTCCTGATCTTGACAGTTTCCTGGCTTTGCTATGCACTTAGGAGGGTTATAAATTCTGTACTTGTAAATGCCATTAAAAAAAATAGCATGTTGGATCTTGATTCTGATTTTTTAAAAAGAAAAAATGCAAAATGACATAAGACTCAAGAAAGTTACAAACGTAAGAGCATTTTACAAGCTCATCAATGCTTTTGTTGAAGACTGATGGATCGAAAATTACTTGAGCCTAAACAGAACAAAAGGACAGAGCTTCCTTCCCACAAACTAGATCATTTTGCCAAATTTACATGTCTAAAACTATATTTGAAATCAGATTATTTAAACATATGCACACAGAGAACTACTTACATATGGTTTATCTGAAGTATGAAATAGTTTCCTGTACTGTCTCACCTAGATATAAACATCAATGTAGCTTGGTGATACTCTAAATAACTTATCACAGACAGCATGCTGGAAGTAGTGGCAGAGAAAGACCTGGGTGTCCTCAGCATTTTTCCCCCAGCCTCCCAGCTCACATCCAAGCCAATGATACCTCCTGTCTGATAAATACTTACTGTGGAGCTGGCCGTTAGTTAGATTTCACGTAGAGTCACTCATGGAGGAGGCAAATTTTGACAAGATGAAGAGACGAGGACCTGCGGGGAGGTAAATTCAGGTCCATTTTTAAGCTACAACCATTCAGTCAATCTCATTTAAGGACAGTTTTCTTCTTCAGCTGAGTATCTTATTTGATACCTCTTATTCATGCTGCCCTATCTCTTGCTCAGAGTCTTGGGGCACATTCCCAGCAACTTTCATCACTGGGGCACTGCTGTTATCCAAGGGACTGTGGCATTCCATATCTGAGGGTTTTTTGTTTTAATTTCAGAGTATGCATCTCTGAGCAGTACACTGTAAATGGAAAGCTCATCAGTTACCTTATTTCTCCTTTTAAAATCTCCTGTCATACCTGGTTATTACCTTTTATGATGTACAAGATTAGTGGTATTTTGAAGACTCCAGCAATACACAGGAGGAAGAGAATTTCCACTTTCACTCTGAATTTCTCTGCTGCCTTTGTATTTCGACTTTGCAGTAAAATCTTTGAAGCATATTTTTGAAGACAGTACAAGACTTTTCAATCCTGAAGCTTATAGGAGCTGCATGAATAAATCCCTAGGTGGCATGGAAGCTGCAGCCATTAATGTTTTTTTCATTCATTGAGTTATTTGAAAATGGAACTGTTTGCTCCTGGTTTTGCTACAGGACCCACATAGAGTGAGAAGAGTGAGGTAGATTAATTCCCTGCAAACACTGACCAAATTCTGAGCGAAGCATCCAGAACAGAAAAAAATGGTATCCATCCATAGGAGATTTTTTATGAGGGCAGTGTCTTTAAGTTAACTGGGATGCTCAGGTGATTCAGAAGCACAAGGTTTGACTTTATCACAGCCTCAATTTCAGTGTTATTCAGCAGAACATATTGGCCTCCAGAACCTCCTACACCAGATCCCTCCATACAGACTTCACAGGTCTGTTACTAACATTATCCACCTTCCTTTATGGATTTAAGCTTTACGATATTTTTAGATCTGTGGATAAATTAACCAGAACAAGTTTTATAACTGCTAGGTGTCCAGCAATTCCCCAAGAAAAGCAATTCCCTTGCTTTCTGTTCCAGATGAAAATGTCCTCAAACTGTATCTCAGACTAGGTGAACATAAAGTCTCATTTGCTTTCCTAGAACCCAGTATAAACTCTTTGTAGACAAAGTTTTATTCCTAATCTGATAAGCAAAACACAGGTCATATAGGTTGTATTAAATTACAAACCCTACATGGGTTATATAGCAAAAATAATGTAAGCTAGTAGTAAAGTTAAGGTTAATATTATAAAATGAAGTTGTCTGGTTAGGAGATTGAAGGTAAAGAAACAGAGGAAGTCTCTGTGTTTGCCTTTTAGTACCAGTCTTAGTGGTGATGAGTGAGGACTGAAAAGCAGTAGAGCACACTGGAGTTCACTGTTCAGTGCTGGCAAAGCTCCCACATTCAAGTACATACACAAGAGCAACTTCTAAGCCACAGAAAAGTGAAGGTGGTGACAAGAGGGTTAATATAGAAAGAGGGGTGATAACATAAGCCAAGTTACAGCTGAAACAAGCAGTATTTCATAAGTGTTGAAGCATAATTGTATAATCACACAATTAACCTGTGGAACTCCCCACCAAAGAGTAGAAGTAGGATTAATTATGTCTGAATAGTAATAGCCTGCATAATTTCATAGAATAACAAACAGATGAAAATCACAAATAGATTGAAGCACTGGATAGCCACTAGATGGGATAAAGAAGGAATTTCTCACTTAAGATGACACAACAAATGGCTAGATGTTAATGTGAAAGAGACTTATAAAGAACTTGACAAAGGCAAAGAAATTAACGTGACTCTTCTTACAGCAAGATAAACTACTTCTGAATAGCTTTGTAGACCTCACTGAAATGGTTGGGGTTTACAGAAAAGCAGGGCAAATTTAGGTGTAGGAACTTCTTTGCAATAATCAACCTGTACAGTAGATATGCTGAGATATAAAATTCTCTGTATTGAGGACTGTGTTTGTTGAGGTTAAAAATAAAAATAAAGGCGTGTAATTCTTTATAAATTGAAACACTATTTTGTAAGACCTAGTTTTGGTTAACTGTGAAACCTGCAATGAAGTTGTAACAATAAAATAACTATTGTTATATACTAGTAAGTGCTGGAAGCAGTATGAAAAAAGGGCTTTTAATTGCTCAGAAGAATTATATTCTAATGTATTAACCAGAGATACTTAGAAAATTCATATGTAAAGTGGAGTAAACCTGACATTCATATTTATAGGATTTTTTTCTTGTTTTAGGTAACGACTCATCCTGCCTTTTCAAGTCTATGCTAAAAATAAAAGTTGTTACAACCATTGCAAAACCTAGAAATTTATCTCATCAGTATGAATGATCATGTCAGGAAAGGTAAGACGTGTTAATTGGGCCCTATCTAATCTGCTGATCGAGAGCAGATTATTTTAGAAAAATACCTGATAGACAGTTAAATACTCCAAACAAAGAAGAATTTGCTGAGGTGTTTGATGTGAAAGATTAACGAGATCCTTTGCGGGAAGACATGGGAAGGGCAAGGAACAAAGACTGTTCTCTGCAGCACAGTCTGATGTCCACATCACAGAAAACAGATGTTTTCATGAGACAGAGGGAATGCTATATTTCACAAATTTGAAACCAGTTATATCTCATGAAAATGGAGTGTTTTGTTTAAAGAAAAAAATAGAAGAAAAAGTAAAGGTTCTCGTTTTAAAGCCTTAGCAGAAAAATTGGAACTTGAGGAATGATGACATAAGTTGCCTTGCTATTTCCTTCCAAAACTACTGGCAGCAGATTCCACCGTACACAGCGGTATAGCAATACCAGCTTGCGTCTTTGGATGGCAGCAGCATTCTAAGGACACGATTCAAACCGAAATGCCCAGTTTCACACTGCCCAGACGCCACTGGCCCTGATGCCGACCTTACGGCTTGTTGAGAACTGATTCAGCTGACCTCTACCGTGTTATCTGGGAGGCATGGCAGCGGTGTGTGTTATGTGAGACTTGATAAAATAAAGAATCAGATCTTGTCCAGTTAGCAATCCTATTACCAAAAGCAAGAAAGAGTTGTGTAGTGATTTTCTGCAGCATCAACTTGCCAAATGTATTAGGCCAAAAGCAATCAAAAGATTCTCGCCAACTTCTGTTCTGCCTGCAGCATGAAATAAGCGTCAACAATAGGAATTAAAAAAAACAATGTTCAAAGCACTAAAAGTTATTGTTAAAGAAACAGAAAATATTACAGAAAATGTTAACAAAAAGATGCTTTGTACATCTCTTTCTTCCTTACTCAAAAAATTGTTTTTGTAGCTTGTCTCCCTCAGCTCAAATTATCATATTTCCTCTATCTCCACTTCACTTCTTATGTGGGGTATTGCAGTATCAGAGGTTTAAAAGGTCTCTTCAAAATTAGTTCTGACTTGAGTCTAACAGCAAAATAACAGTAAGCTCTTAAGACATTTCAGGCAAACCATGAAGAGATTAGTCTACTTGTATTTGAACCCCTAGGGTTTACAAGCTAGCTGAAGATCTGATAAAGAGCTCATTGCAAATAACCTCTAATAAAATAGGCTTATCTCAGACGCTAGAAAATCTCAATGTAAAAACAAAGTTAGAAAGACCTGTTTGCTTCAAATATATATATATATATAAAATTTAATGTTTAATTGGAACTTTTACTAGAAGTACATGACAGCAATGGTCCTAAAGCCTACATTTTTCAGAAACTATTTTCTGAAGAAAGTATGTCAATGTATCATTTTTATATAGCCAGAGTGTGTTATGTCTCATTACAGCAGAATGGAGCTTTGCTTTCATACATTTTTAAAAGAGCTTACAGTAAGCATAAAGAAGGTACAATAATATTTGTATTGGCTCTCTAAATCAAAACAAGGTCCATAAAATTAACTCAGTCCTCTGCAGCCTTTAAATCTCCTCCATTCTCTGAGCTACAGAATCACGTCAGATAGATGTGAGTGTCAAGCTACATGAGCAATTCCAAGTGAGCAATTCATTTCAGTTAACTTAGCTCTTCTTAACTAAACAACTGCAAACACTTACGACATTCCACCATGGGCTGATTTGACCAAGCAAACACATATGGTGTAATCTCTAAGAGGTCTTATTTTATTCCTTGTAGGAATATAATCACAGACTCTGAGACCATAATTCCCTCTACTACTTTAATACAGACCAAAACCAAAAGGGTAAGGATATTAGTCTTTAATCTTCTGGCAAAGCAGGCTGCTAGCTCACAGAAAAACTCTCCCTCTGGCTCAGGCTAATGTATTTTAGAAATGAGGAAACTAGCAGCAAGAGAAAGGCTATGAGGAAAGGGACACAAATGCTATTTTGAATGATGATGAAGTATAACTGGAAACTTCTACTCACACTGAAACAAGGTTGGCTACAGACCTTGCTGTTTCCATGATGTAAGATAATCCTCATTTCCTCACTCAACAGAACACAACAAGGACAATAAATGCATTTATACTTCAGACCACTGATGTACAGTAATTTCTCAGTTGCCAAGGTGAGGAGCAGATGACACAAACAGATGAACGAGTAATGTCAGGCAACAAATCTCAAGAAAAAGTGTTTACAATTACTAAAAGGATGTTAATGGCATTATCAGGAGTGTTTGTGTTCCAGTATTCATCACTGAAACTAGAGAAATTTTATGGGAAATCCTGATTTCTTTAAAGACTTTCTTGAAAAAATGATTTTTTAAAAAATTTTTAGATCAGACTTTGCAGAAGACACTTGTTTGGCCTTTGAGCTTTCTTTACAAGATGACTGGTAGGCTGCCCCTTTCGAAGATGTTAGAATGCAATGCATGTCCATGGCATTTTCAAACTTTAACTGCTCATAAAACTGACATATTTAAGATATATCAGCGTAGGATTCAGAGATACGTAAGGAGGTAAAGGTAGTCATCTTCTTGAGAGTCAGTCTTAGCTCACACTGTGTTAGTGTGCATAGTGTGAATACACATATGAATGTGTTGTAATTCCAAGGCTAATCTCATGTACTGAAGTTTGATTCAGCTGTCACTGCACAGGCTTTCAGTGTGCTTTGAGAATAAAGCCATCCAGTAAAATTCTGCAGTTCATCCAAAAGGAGATAAATAGGTTCTGTGTTAGACATCTCAGTAGTATGTGAATGTCTTAGACATTCTGGAGAATTCCGAAAATTCTTAGAAGCCTATTCACAGGCTGGTAGCCAGATAGCCCACTGCCTGTAGCCTATGGTGCATGAAGAAGTGATGCAGAGGTTATTCCTGGTAGCTATGTTTGGTTCCCAGTATGGTGAGTGGTGTCCACTCACCTTGGACCATGTGGTATTCACCGCAGGTCAGAGTCCAGAAAGAGGATACAGTTCCAGTCATCATAGTTTAACTGTTCTGCCACCACCTCTCTGTAAATCCCTCTAAACATGTGGTTGTCAGCCTACATATAGACCAAAGGAAATTACTGGTGCAGGTCTGGCTCTTTTCACCTCACCCCGTGCCCCCACCCAAACCCACCCCATGTATGATTTTAGTCAGAGACCACTCCTCACTCAGTTTTGTGGTTGTAGTATCGAATTTGGCTTGTTTGTTTGTTTGTTTGTTTTTCAAGAGCAGCTGTTTGTTTCCCTGCATGTTTTATTTTTCAGAGTGCCATAAGAAAGGCTCAATCACAAATGAGACTGACAGAAGAACAGTATCACTCGCTCTGTGTAAAGGGACGTCAAATATGTGAGGAGAACAACCTGAAGAAATAGCGTTTTGAAAATGTATTTTGCTCCTTGGAAGAAATCCGTAACCCTTGCAGCTCTTTTAAGCAATGACACAGTATGTGGTTCTATACAACTTTCAGTTATAATATTTAGCATGTAATGATATTTAGCGTACAGGGTTTTTTTCCACAGAGAGAAACTAGTATTAGTTTGACAGCATACATGCAAATAAAAAAAAAAATCCCACTTTTGAAAGCTGTCTTAAAAAAATGTTTAATATGCACACATCCATTTAGCAGCATAACTTACACAGTCGTTTAACATGTGAGCATTAAGGTGGATAAGGTCTAATGAGACAATCATATTTCTGTGCTAGTAAGTGTAAATATGCACAGTTAAGTGAGGGACATCAAACCACGTCCTTAACAATTCATAACGTTCTCTAACTTCAACATCCCTAGCACCATCCTGATGTTAGAAACAGATAATATTTAGGGTTACCTGCTTTCAATTTAAAACAGTCATTTTACTTGCTGAAATCAGCCACAAGAGGGAGACATGACCACAAAATAAGCCATCTGATTGATTCTACAGATTTGAGGTCTCTAAGGTTGTGATAGATTTAAGTATAGGACACTGGCTTTGTTCAGAAAGAATGCCTTTTTTTTAAAAAAAAAGATGCATTTTGACTGTGCAATGTAGTAGAGAATTTAAACCAGTCGATGAGGAGGATATACATCATCTTAACCTGCCGTGTTCCTCTATAAATGAAGTGCTCTTTCTGAGGACATGATAATTGCACACTCACACTCACACTCTCTTTTCCTCCAGTGAATAAAGAATGGACAGCACAACACTTACAAGGATGGAGCAAAAACTTCAGATGAGTCAGTCTTGGAAAGTAGAAGGGATTTTCTTCTGATTAAAATATCTACACTTAAATTTCCAGGCTCTATCAGTAGATAGAAATTGCTATAAAATACTGTAGAACTGTAGGGTTTCAGACTTTCTGAGGTGGAAGTCCAGATAGTGTTTTTCAAATACAAGAATAAGTTGCTTTCACCTAACAAAATAAAAAGAATATAAAAAATTTGTAAAACGATGCACTGCTTTGATCTGCTCTTGCGCTTCCAGACTTCTTTCATATTCTCTTTCTTGCTGAGTAAGACCTTAACTGGAGCTCATTGACTGAGTGAGTGTGGTTTGCTGGAAAAGCCATGGTTTCTCACCAGGCTCATGTTATTTGTCCATTGTAGAACACTTCTCTTCACCTTTACTCAGTTATGCTCCCTGCGTAAAGATCCCTACTCTGCCTCTGTAAATCAAAGGTAATCTCTTCATCAGCTTTAGAGGATACTGGATTCAGGACCAGAAGACAGGTACTAAATGCTATTCTTTATTGTTAATTCTAGATGGTGAGAATAGTCAGAAGACATCATGTTACAGACTAAGCACATTGCAAATATGAAAAGGAAACACTCCTCAATGTAAAGAGTTTACTGGGTTATAATGCACCATGGTTATTTGCAAACGTGTGTCTTGTCACAGCAAAAGTGAGTTGTAGAGTTATGTATTGACATGTTAAGAAATAAAAGAAACATCTGATTTTTAAAAACAGTAAGAGCAGCAGAAATTTAGCTCTTATAGTAGTGGTTATAGTAGCCATAGTAAGATGTATTTCAGGAACGTTTGACATTGGACCGCTTTATAAAGCTAATATGAATGTCCACTGGCAGCACGGCTAGTACAACCACTAACAGGTGAGCTGATCCTTTTCCTGTTTTTTCAATTCCGGGTAGTAAGGCACAAAACCCAAGGAGACAGGCAGGTGGACAAGAAGGCTCTCTACGAAAGCGCTCCGTACAAGCCATTTATTTCTGTTTTCACTCCACGCCCTCACTCTTTTGCTACTTTTTTCTTTTTTCAGAGGTCCATTCAGTCACATAATTTGTCCAGAAATGGTTGCATGCCCTCCAATACTTGCTCTTTGACTGCAGTTTTTGGTAAGCACTGAGACGTCTGCAGCAGCAGTGGCCTAATGTAACAAACACTTAATTTGACAACAAAACCAGCTTTAAGTGCTCTTTTTCTAGCAAGCTGAAGTAGTCCTGCATTTCAGGCATGGAGAGAGAGGTCTGGACTCATTTCTGTTGTCACCTCCAAAACCACGGGTGTTCCATGAGTGGAGTGAAGTGTGGTAGCAGCAAGGGTGTTGTCTTGCTGTACTAGTCCATTTGTGACAGAGTAAACTCGGAGGTGGAAGTGAAAATTTGTGATTTAGACTCTTCTTCAGTTGCTATGATCAGAAGTTCCCTTTTCTGGATGAAAAACAATTATTATTTTTAATTGCCTAATATCCTGATACAATGATAAATACTTGACCCGCTTCAGATTCTGCCTGTGTATTTTCTAGTCAGAGTACTCCTACTTTCTATGAACACTCATGCCTCTTTACAGAAGCAATCTTCACTATTTTTGTAGTTTTCAAATGCATTTTTTTCTACTGAAATCCTTTCAGTGGGTGCTTTACTAAATTGCTTGGATTTATTATTTTGAAAGCAAATCCTAGAGTAACTCACACGTACATTGTCAAGTTCTTGACTATTGCTCCCTGGCTGTATTTTATTTTCATCATCTTTAGATGAACATTTTGTCATCTGTAGTTTTCCTCACACCGTGTTATACAGCCATCAGGTTGAGTATTTGTTTCCTCTGCTTCAACATTATTTTCTGTGGTAAGACCTTTCCATAATTGGCAACAAATCTTCAATAATCCACAACTAGAAGCCTATTCATCCATTCTCAGTCAGTTCAAGTAACCTTCAGTCTGCTACAATCTGTCTTTATTTAAATGGACTCAGCAGACAATACGTAAGGGGAACTGGTATTCTTGCAAAAACTGGAATAATTTGAAACGCCGTATGCTTTTACGTCTATTCACAGCAGATATACAGTTAGTGCAAGATCTCCAGTCACTTCAAATTATAGTGATAATTACCACTCAATACCTAATTTTAAATGTCTACCCATTGCCAATGTTAATGCTAGAAAAGTTTTGGTGAATTTTTGTGAATCAGGATGCAAACCTGACCAAACCTAGTGAACTGTTTCTTTTCAAAGCCCTATTAAGGTAGTCAAATACATTGACTACTAGGAAAGTATACAGGTTTAATCACAATGCAGAAAGATATTATTGGGGTTTTGTTTCATCGGAGTTTATGGCTTACATTGAGTTTAATCTCCTTTCTTTGCAATACTTGATGTGGGATATCTCTCTGTTCTACTTTGTTTCTAATCAATATTTACTAGCAATATTTCTGCTCTAATACAGACTATATAAAAACATACATGAAACAAGTCGGAAGTTTCCTAATACAGTTTCTGGAATTAGAAGATTTTATAAAGCTAACTACACTTTGTGTTTACTGTTTACCCATGGGATTTATTTAAACAGATCAGAAATAAAATATAGTTTTTAAATCAGCAAAGGACTGTGTTTTCTCTGTGTTTGTCTATCTGTAAGGTTACTTTAAGCTATCTGAAAGTACTAGAAATGTTGAGAAATTTTATAGTCACAGGGAGATTTTTTATTATAGTTATCCAATACAAAAAGATTAAATGGAATCAAAGTAAAGTAAAATACATCTGCTAACTTTTCCTTGCTAAAAAGAAAGGCAAGAGAGGAAAAACCTTTAAGATAGCTGGTGTTTATTTTGTTGTTGTTTTTTTTTAATGAAGGAAAGATAATTTTAGAAAATCCTTTATTTCAGTTAACTGAATCTCATTCTGCAGAAATTTACAGTACAGTGGTAAAAAGGCATAGAAAAAGATAAAGCAGGATGGATCATCTCAACTGAACTTCATGTCTTGCAAAATTTCCTGCCGTTGTATGCTTCAGTTATTATTGATGGTACTAGAGGAATGTATAGTTTAGTCCATAACTGTGACCAAGCAAATTCTGCTTTCCTATGAAAGGCAGAAACAGAAGGGCCAGTCCATGCGTTACCTCACCACTGAGTTTACCCACTGGTCCAAGATACCACATAGAGCTCTGCTCTGATAATAATTCAAACTCCCTTGCTTAGATCACATACAATTTTCTTATATTAAAAGTATACAAAAGCAGCACTGAGCTCTAAACTCTCTGCTTTCAAGTAATCTGTCTTATCTGTGCCCAATCTAAAGGTCTAACTCCAAAAAGGCAAAGTATTGATACAGGGCAACAGAGATGGAGAAAGTATTTCTGTAGAAGAATAACGCTGTACTGAGGAAAATTAAATAGATGGTGGAAAGTTATGAGGCAGTGTGGCACTGAAGAAGAATGTAGGTCATTTTTTCAGATTTAAAACATAAGTTACTTTATAGTACCTATGCATCTTCAAACACATTTTTGAGAATTATTTTTTATTCAATTTTTATGTTTGAGCAATTGTGTGAAAAGTATACTAGGTTTTGAAACAAAATATCTATATGAAGTAAATTTCAGCTTTACTTTTTGCATAATGGCTACTTTAAACATTTTAATATGTTACAGAAATCAAACTGTCAAGTGAAAGAAACAATAGTATACAGGTTACATAAAACAATGAACACAGAGTGAAGAGGAAACTAAAGATACCTAGTTCTTTCCAACAAATTAATTTTTGATAAGATACTTACATAGATTATGAATGAATTGCGAAGTTTGCAATTTGCAAACTAACTTTTGTTTTGCAAATGAGAAAAGAAAAATTTAAGGTGTTCATTGTGTGGTGACACAATGACATGTAAGAAAATGAAGTGGCTTAATAAGAATTAAAATATTATCTATATGTTCAACACACTACTTTTTCCCAAAATGCTCATATTCCTGTATTTTCATTGTTATAGATTATGTGCAAGTCTTAAGGAAAATCTTGCTGAAAGAGAAGTATGATTGTAATTGTTGTATCTGGGCCTATTACATTTGTTGCAAAAGCTCTGAAAGGCTCACATAATTAGTGTTTGTAAATCATGTTGGTATAATCAGTGTGCAATTACAGAATTACAAAGTGTTATTCTTATTATTACTATTATTATTATCACATCAACAGACCCATCAAATGCATGTAAACTCAAAAGATAATTCGATATCAAGCACCAAAAAAGATAATATTCTATCAAAAGAGATTTCTGACATACTAGAAAACCAGTTCAGCTTTTGCTCTTGCAGTTTATGATGAGACCAGAGAAGGACAATGAAATGGCTGGTGAAATCTTATGTGCATATTGTTGTGGAACACTCTCTCATATTGAGTGGGATAACAGTTACAGTTCATTCATGTACTCTAATGACAGAAGAATTGCCTCAGCAACCTAGTTTATGAAAAGGAGCTCTAATCCACATCTCTTTTATATGAGCAAAAGCATTATCACCCTCTTATCAACCTGATGTTACTTGTCTATGTCCACTTGTGTATACAGTTTATAGCAGACTATTTAACTGTGGTCAGTTATACATAAATTTTTAAGAATGTAGAAGTTTGATGTGAGTGCCATATGACAAAAAGAGAAAAAAAAATTTCTATAGAATATGGGTGAATTCTGCATTTTTCAGTCCTTGATCTTGAAAGAATGAACTCTTTAAAGAGATTGTGTCTTTGATCAGAGTAGATTAACTACAACAACAATCCTTCAGCATATCTATGTTTGTGGTCCATCAGGAGCAGAAGTCAAAAAAATCAGATATACATGCAAGTATCAGCTCTTGAAACACAGAACTGATTGGTATCAGAAGTGTCTCCGATGCATTCCCCTTGCTTAAGGCAAAATCAGTTATTTCTATGTCATTTATGATGGATGCTTGTCTAATTTGTTCTTAAAGACATCTAATGTTGGAGGAGCAAACACCCACGTAGTGGATGAAGGTAAGGCTGTGGATATCATCTACCTGCACTTTAGTAAGACCTTTAACACCTTTCCCCACAGAATCCTCCTTGAGAAACTAGCTGCCCATGGTTTGGATGGATGTACTCTTCACTGGATAAAGAACTGGCTGAATGGCTGAGCACAGAGAGTGGTGGTGAATAGAGTTAAATCCATCTGGCAGCCAGTCACAAGTGGTGTTCCCCAGGGCTCACCTTTGGGGTCCGGTCTTGTTTAACATCTTTATCAACGATGTGCATGAGGGGATTGAATGCTCCCTCAGTAAGTTTGCAGATGACACCAAGTTGGGCGGGAGTCTTGATCTGCTTGAGGGTAGAAAGGCTCTGCAGAGGGACCTGGACAGGCTGGATTGATGGGCTAAGGACAACTGTATGAGTTTTAACAAGGCCAAGTGCCAGGTCCTACACTTGAATCCCAACAACCCCATGCAATGCTACAGGCTTGGGGAAGAGTGGCAGGAAAGCTGCATGGAGGACAAGGACCTGGGGGTTTTGGTCAACAGCCTGCTGAACATGAGCCACCCAGGTGGTCAAGAAGGCCAAGAGCATCCTGGCTTGTATGGACCTGGGGGTTTTGATCAACAGCCTGCTGAACATGAGCCACCCAGGTGGTCAAGAAGGCCAAGAGCATCCTGGCTTGTATCAGGAATAGTGTGGCCAGCAGGAGTAGAGAAGTGATCATCTCCCTGTACTTGGCACTGGTGAGGCCACACCTCGAAGCACTGTGTTCATTTATGGGCCCCTCACTACAAAAAAGACATTGAGGTGCTGGAGAGTGTCCAAAGAAGGGCAAGGAGTCTGGTGAGGGGTCTAGAGAGCAAGTCGTATGAGAAGCAGCTGAAGTAACCTGGGCTGTTTAGTCTGGAGAAGAGGAGGCTGAGTGGGTGACCTTACTGCTCTCTACAACTACCTGAAAGGTAGTTGTAATGAGGCAGGTGTTCGTCTCTTTTCCCAACTGACTAGTGATAGGACAAGAGGCAATGGCCTCAGGTTGCATCAGGGGAGGTTTAGATTGGATATTGGGAAAAATTTTTTTACTGAAAGATTGGTCAGACATTGGATTAGGCTGCCCAGGGAGGTGGTTGAGCCACCATCCCTGAAAGTGTTTAAGAAATGCATAGATGTGGCACTTCAGGACATGGTTTAGCGGGCATGGTGGTGTTGGATTGACGGTTGGACTTGATGATTTTAGAGGTCTTTTCCAATCTATGGTTCTATGATTCTTTGAACCATAGCCATCTTGTGTAATCTTTTTCAGTAATTCATAAATCCTCTAATATTAAAAGTTGTACTTAATATTGAATCTGTCATCCTTACTGTAATTTAAGTTTGCTGCTGCTTCTCTCCACCAGGGATATTCTGAACTCCAGAGCATTTTCTACAGAATTTAGTCTTAATCAGTCATGATCCATCTGTCTAGTGCATGTAGCGTCTTCTTCCCACCAGTCTTCGTTGAAAACGTTCCTGGCTTTTGCATCAGTTTGATAGCTGAATTCTGATTTCCTCTTCTCACATACTAACTTTGTAGCTCTGTGTGATCATTGCTTTTGTTGTGGAAACTTTCTGAGATCCTTTACATATTTAGGCTTTCTGGACCCAGAGGGAGTCTGGAAGAAATTCTCAGAAGTAATGTACATTGCTTTGACTTGCTTGCTTTCTGTTAATTCATGATGGGTGCTGATTACCTCCTTATTCCTTTACATTTTGATGTCACTGGTTATGTGCTCTACCCTTTCTTCTCAGAATTGTAATTATGGTGACTGACTCATAATGTCCATCTTCCCTATATTTCTTATATATGTAAGTAAAAGTATTTTCTTAGATAAATAAAGATATACATATTTAGGTTTCCAAGGTTATTGAACCTAATGACAGAAAGACTTCTTACGTACTAGCTTAGATTCATTTGATTTGATAGAGTAGTCTGTTTCTGTCTCTTGGATATTATTCCATTGATGTTCTTATGAAATGTAACAGCTCCCTATTGTTAATAAAGTGACTGAAAGGCTTTTTCAGTGAAGCCTTTTTAATGAAGTTTTTTTCAAAAATGGCATTATGCTTACTGTCTGTCTGTATCTGTCAATAAGTTATTTCCCTTTCTGACAAAAGAATTCTTCTTGATATACTCTTTTTAGCTTGATGATGAACAGATTTCTTTTGCTTTAATGGTCTCTGATTGTTTGTGTTTTATTTGTGTTTATGTTTGTGTTTTTAGTGGGGTACACCAGTTGCAAAAGGGGAAGAGGATCCTTGCTCAGGAGTTATCAGGGCTCATTGATAGTGCTTTAAACTAGATTGGAAGGGGGAAGGGGATAAAACCAGGCTAGCTAGTGAAAAGTCTGGGACTGGAAACTCAGGTGCTAGTGGATGATGTGCTAGCGAGGACCTTCACTCTACAGAGTCAGTGAGGGTACGGAGCAGGGAGCTGTGCAGCAGACAATGGTGCAGCTTCATTGGGGTCTCAGATCAAATGCCTTTATGCAAATGCACGTGGCATGGGGAATAAACAAGAGGAGCTAGAGATGTGTGCACATCTGTGGGCCTATGATATCATTGGCATCATGGAGACGTGGTGGGATAGCTCCTATGAGTGGAGTATTGGGACGGGAGGACACAGACTCTTTAGGAAAGACAGGCAGGGGAGACGAGGAGGAGGTGTCGCCCTCTATGTCAAAGATCAGCTGGAGTGCATGGAGCTCTGCCTGGGATTGGATGAGGAGCCCAAGGAGGGTTTATGGCTCGAGATTAAATGCAGGGCAGAGAAGGGTGACATTACAGTGGGTGTCTGCTACAGGCCACCTGATCAGGATGAGCGAGCGGATGAGGCCCTCTGTAGGCAGATAGGAGAAGACTCACATTCAAAAGCCCTGGTCCTCATGGGGAACTTCAACCACCCCGACCTCTGTTGGAGGAACAATACAGCAGGGCACAGGCAATCCAGGAGGTTCCTGTAATGCGTTGAGGACAACTTCCTCCTCCAACTGATAGAGGAGTCCAGGAGGAGAGTTGAGATGCTGGACCTTGTTCTCACCAACAAGGAGGGGCTGGTGGGGAATGTGAAAGTCAAGGGCAGCCTTGGCTGCAGTGACCACAAAGTGGTGGACTTTAAGATCCTTAGGGCAGCGAGGAGGGTGCGCAGCAAGCTTGCTACCCTGGACTTCTGGAGAGCAGACTTTGGCCTCCTCAGGGATCTGCTTGGTAGAATACCGTGGGATAAAGCCCTAGAGGGAAGAGGGGCCCAAGTAAGCTGGTCGGTATTC
>Ga0065711_1030890_pt1 | contig 31139 bp, 20 predicted proteins | sample Hoacrofraction12_FD_59098 | JGI IMG/M metagenome (GOLD analysis project Ga0065711, IMG submission 59098) | Hoatzin crop microbial communities from Cojedes, Venezuela - Epithelial fraction 12 v2 (version 2) | ecosystem: Host-associated > Birds > Digestive system > Esophagus > Crop | place... | reverse complement strand
CTGGACAAGATCCTGTGCAGCCTACTGTAGGTGACCCTGCTTCGGCAGGGGGGTTGGACTAGATGACCCACAGAGGTCCCTTCCAACCCCTACTATTCTGTGATTCTGTGATTCTGTGAAATTCAAGTAAATTTTGGAGCTTTAGCTTTTGATTTTTTGCACTTACAGGCATTCATGGTTGTTGTCTGTTTTAATGGAACGTGCAGCCAGATGTTTGGTTTTGTCTTAGAGCTGGATGAGCAGATCTGGAATCAGACTTCTCATTTTCTGTTCATCTCCATCTGTCTTTCTCAGTTTCTTTCTTGGATGATAAGGCCAATCCAAATGAGTCTTGGCTGGTGAGTTGCTTGCTCAAAGCTCTCTTGGCGTCTGAAACAATGAGATTTGGGCTAGCCTGTGTCTGAGTTTTTCCAACTACCTCTCAATTTTTCTGCCAGCACTTTTTGTTCAGGCAGGTGTTGTGAACTGTAGATATTTCACTGACACAGAGGAAGCCTGGCCAGAGCAGCTGCATGTTTGCATAGTTGTGTTGTAGATCTACCATCTTTTGCTCTGTTGCAAAACCATACGGATTTCTGTCCAGGAAATCTGAAGACACTCTCATGGGCTAAAGATAGATGATCTCTCTTAGTGCTTTGTTGTCTTTGCTCATTCAAAATTTTCTGTTGTCAAATCTGAATTTGCAATTTAATCCCGTTACTTATGTCACGGATATATGAATTGGGTATGGGAAACAGAGGATTCCCTTGCTCTTTGAAGCAGATTTTGGTGAACATGAAAAGCGTTAGTGTGTTGTCCAGCGAAGAAAGTTGTCATCTGCTCTTCAGTAGTAAGAGATTGCCTTTAAAACCATCTTCACATCCACACTTCTCTTTCTTACAGATCTTAGTCATATTTATCTTATGTCTCTTGCAACTGAAAACCTAAAATAAAAAATGCTCAAGGAAGATCTTTCATTGACAAAAGTGAGATCTACTATATTAATTGTGTAACATATCTTTAAGATTAACATGTAGCAGAGTTCAGTATTAGTTGAGTGTTGCATGGTTATGTCACTGAATGGATATGGGAGGACCATGCACACAAGGTCTCTTCCCTTGACAGAATTTTCAGATGTTGGAGGTGTCTTCTGGAGAAGCAAAGCAGGTGCCACCATTTTCTTTCATCTGTATTGGAATTAGGGTGGGTTTGCTCCCTTTTCTTTTGGAATAGGAACAGTCTTCTCAACTCCAACTTTTTTTTTCCTCTCAAGATATGAACAGTTGTTGTTGATTTCACAGTAGTTCCAGTGTGAGGGACGGTATACCTTCCTTGTGAGACTGAACACTGCTCTGTGCTACCAGTAACAAAAGGTTGTATTTTCCTGTATCTGAAAAGGAAAATTTGTAGAGGAGCATGAAGTTCTGCTTCAGAGTTATACAGATAAGCACCTCTGTAGTTTCTCTCAGCTAAATAGAGACAAGTGTATGTCAAGCCTGATTATATCCACACATCAGTTGTCTGTCAAAATATGTTTGTGCATGCTGTGTGAATGCTGTGATATTGTTCATGTGTACAGCCAAGTGGCCTGGCGGCCAGATATATGCCAAAAAATAGTAGGAAGCCAATTGCTCTTCTAAATCCAGTGCTGGCTTTCCATAATTAAGAGCTATTGGAAAGTGCTTTGCAGTGTTGTGTGAGGTGCAATTGATAAGGGTTTTATTGCTGGGTTTGTGTTTCCTGTGTTAAAGCTTTACAAGGTAAAACTAAAACCAAGCATAACAAAAAGCTGAAACAAGCAAAATAAATGACTCCCTTTCCTATATCTCAAGAGGTGTTTTTTGTTTGTTTTACTATATGAGTATTATTGGTCTGTTTTCTATCATGGATATTACAGAAACAACCTAAGGACATATTTTTTTGCTGTTATGTGTTGTGTAACCTCACTGACATCAGTGCAAATGTATGTATATTTATTTGAGAATAAATCAGACATAGATAAGAAGTGAAATTCTCCTAATACATTATTTATTCAGATAATTCATTCTGTGTAGAAGAACCACATATTCAATTTATCTTTGACAGCCCTGAAAAGCCTGCCAAATATCTCTGTATAAATCCCAACAATCTAATATATTTTTCATGATATTTATTGAAAAAAATGATAGGAGATGTTTCATCTTGTAAATAGAGTATATGGATTAACTCCTGGGAGCAATGAATATTCCAGAGGAAAAAGATGTGACAAACAGTTTTCATCTATTTCCACACAGACAATCTTAATTGTATATTCTTTGACGAGGATTAAGACAGTGTGGTGAGCCACAGTAACTTCCAGAGCAAATAACGGAGACCCCATCACCGGTAACAGTTGGGTCAACTGGTAGAAAATATTCAAGAGCAGATGGTTGAAAGTGCAGCAAGAACTTGGGTCAAAGAAATGTAGTTCCCGAAAGTGAAATTTGGCAAAGGAAACATAAGAAAATGACCAGTTTTGTAAAATATGGGCTTTTTAAGCTGAAGTAAGCCAAATATCATTCATACCTCAGCATCAAAGATGGCTCCCTCAGCATCCAAACCTGAAGGAAGTTCGGGATTGACTCGTAGAAGACACCATCTCCTCCATGTGGTCACCAGCTGGGTCACCTTGTTTTCTGTGAGGCCTCTGAGCCAGACCCTGCCTAGCTTGTGACATCTGGCAAAATTTCAGCAGGGGCTGTGCTGAATTTTGAAAAGTGCAGGTGTTCCTGTTGTTTATTTTTTATAGTTTTTATAGAAAGCTGTGGTAAACATAATTTTAAGAAAACGAAAAGCATTCGCAAAATGTCATGTTTCAACCCAAAGCAAAATGTTTTCAGGTTTTTTGTCAGCTAAAAGTGAAAAACATCTATTTTGGATCATCCTGAAACTGATTTTCCTGCCCCGTGCCCTCCCATTTCAACTACTGAACGAAGAAGTCAATTTGTTCCATAGGTCTAGTTCTGAGTACCCTGAAATACACTTGCTTTGATTAATTCAAGGATTAAACCTTTTAAAGTACAATTTTGAAAAATTATTTCAGGTAGTTTTAGTGAGTGTTCTTTGTAAACGAACTCTTGATTGTTATAATACCCTGGGTAGCTAAAATCTTTCAATCGAGGTAAAGAAATAGGTAAGCGGCTTCTGATTTTGAATGAAATCAAGCTCAGTTTGCATATGCAGATACTGTTGTAGTCTTGATTGGCTACACATATTTATGATTTGCTGCATCCTCTTGAGACCATTGAATCGTGTTCTGGATTTCAGTGTGTCAGTTCCGCAGTCGGTTTAGAGTGCTAAGACAGCAGTGCTGTGTCTAGCCCCAAGACGCTATGGACTGGGTGATGTGTCTGCTAGAGCACAGGTAGCCCAACACAGCAGAATTACCGACAATAATGTTTGGGAGTCAAGAGTGTTGTTTGTATCGCTGATCTTAATTACAAGAACATCTTCCTGGATAAGAAATAAATCAATGCGGCTTCATAGTCTTTAAGCACATATTTTTTGTGAAACAAAGCACCTTGTCTTATTTCTGCTGCTGTAATTGATTCTGAAGAGATCATGACTCCTAACAAGATGATAAAAATAAAATCCTTAGGAGTTAGCTTGCTAGGCTTTTGTTTAATCACAGAGAGGGTGGGGGGCGGGAGAGACAGAGACGTATAGTTTTTGCTCTTTTCAAACCATTTGCCTTTTTTTTATGTCAGGAATCAAGCTGACAAAACTCTGTGTACCGTTGAAATCTAGAGTGACAGAATGAGGACATGGGGATATTACTTTCTTAGGAGTATGAGGCTGAAGTTATACGAGTTGCCAAATTAAGAAGTGGCTTGTGTAGACTTCATCTGAATCTTGCTGATTTGGTACCGTGTTGTTACAGACTTGAGAGCTGGCATGTTTTAAATTCTCACCGTAGCATCATCCCTAAACACTGGTCCTTTAGGTTGTAACCCTTTGTCCTTAAGCCCTTTGTTAAAGAAAGTCTGTTAACTTTCTGGTGGAAGAGTTGCTCTGAAGGCTGTAATGAGCAAATGAATCTGCTGTTCCTAAATCTTACGGCTGTGATGAGCCCCAGCAAGAAACTTTGCTTCCAAGGGTTTGTTTTGGTGTGAATTTGGGACTCATTTGGCCCTGAAAACACTAAAGTGGGTTGAGACGAAAAGTGGTGAAATTTGTGCTCTCTGCAGCAGCTGTCTCTTTCACTGACCGGGCGTTTCCATCTGGCGCTGGGCATCTTGCTGGGAGGTGCAGGCTCCTCCTTGGCCTGATTCAGACCTGTATTGTCAGTGACTGTGTGCGAGTGGTTTTGTATCTGGTTGGAGCCCTTTGATCCTGTAATTTTACAAGACGCTGGGTTCGAACTGAGTGAAAACCACCGTGTGAAGTGTCTTTGCCAGGAGAAGCAATTTCATGGGATCGGTTTATTTTTTTTCCATTTTTCATGGCAAAGGTCACAGCACAAAACAAAAACTCTGCCCACTGTGAAAACAGCAAGCTCCAAATCACTACCTGTAGTACACAGATCAATGTTAACTTTCTTATGCTGGATAGTATTAATATTTCATTCTTGTAATCAATATTAATTGAAAGCTAGATTTAAAACCAATATTAAAACCGTGAACTCCTAACTTTGCATCTAGCAAAGGGAAGGCAGGCAAGATAAGAAGGGGAACAGTGTAAACAAGAAATAAGGTCTGAGAAAGGAAATGGTGGAGACCAGGCCCCAGTAATGAGCTCCTGAAGCTTCAGCTGTTCCAAGACGTGATCCCACATTGCTTCATACTCATGTTTTCAGGTTTGGTGAGGAACATGACCGTTCCCCAAGGAGCAACATCAGAGAAGCTGTGTGATTATGGCTGCCTTTGTGAATCTTATAAGGCCCCAGTTCATGGGGTGGATGTTGCTTGCGTGTTTCTTGATGGACAAATGATTCCTAAAGACCCCATCACTCTTCTTCTAGTGCCAGCTGCTTTTCCTATATGTCTCCCTGAGGATATTCCTACCACATGTTGAGCAGTTTCTTTTATCTTTACTGTGGCACCAGCATATTTTTATGGAGGCTTTGCCTTGTGTTATACATTCAAGGTAGAAATAATTCTTGCATTTGCTATAGCTATCCAACAGAAGTACTTTGGGTGCAGTATTGTACAAGTTACCTATTGTGAAGCCTGTAAAGGACTTTCCATTGCACTATCCTGCACCTTAGTAACATCTTCAAGACATGGCAAATCCTTTTTTGATTTAGAAGGAATGTGTGGTTGATATTGGTGAGAAGAGGTGGTGGAACTTTTCTGCTGTATCCTGTGGTTCAGTGCATAAAATATTGATATTGGCACATTCTGCTGGATTTTTTTTTTCCTTCTTCTGCAATTAGGATTTCTGCCTCTGTAACTCTTGTCTTTTATGCTTGTGTATGCTTGGCATTTGGACACTGATGGTGGACCACATATATTAGACTTCTTCCAACTAGTCTATATATTCTTCTGAGTTCTGGTGATTATTTAACTAGTTGTTTGTAGTTTACATGAAACTTCAGAGATTAAATGAATTTACTGTTCCTTGCTGGATATTATTTAATTTTTGTACAATGTAAATTTTGTGTTCTGGACAGTTTCCAGTGTGAAGAATAAGAAGAATAAAATTTAAGCTAGTGAGCTCCAGAGGCTTCATTATGCTTCTCAGATCCCATGATGCGTGGCACAGCTTCTTGTAGCACAGACCAATGCAGTGATACAGAGAAAGACAGCAAAAATTTTTCCCATCTGCCTGATTCTGGACTCCAGTGAAGGAAGTTGGTGTAAATACCACAGAAAGATGTGGAGAAACCTATACATAGTGCCTTTGTGAACCCGGAACTGTCGCATTTTAAGGCTGCCTGCGTGCTCATGTGAGGGGGAGGACACCCAGGCCTTTTAGCTTTCTGTGGTAATTACAAAAATGGATGTGACTGCTGCATGTTATCCCCTGAACTGAAGAAATCCTGCTCGGGCCAATTATAGTAGCTTTAGAGCAGCTTTGCGCTAAGAATGCTTCTGCAGTTACTGTGCTTTATTGTCTCAATATATAAAGTCAAATTGGGAAAGAACTTCTAGAGCACCGGGAGCAGAGATGGTCTGCTGAGAGTCTTGAGTATTCCACAGTTTTGATCTCTAATGACATGGAGTTTGGGTCTGGGAATAGCTTCTGCTGTTGGATGAAGCCCCAATCCAAACAAGCTTGAGAATTGCTGATCTAGAAGCATTTGCTGGATTTCCATATACAGTGATTTTTTTATTTTTTTGAAGTGTTGTATCAAGTTCTGACTTTTCAGCAGTATCCTTTCTTAAATTGTTTGGTTTTCCAACTGGAAGTACTGAACCTTTTTTTTGCCCTGATGTCTCCAGTAACTTTTTTCTCTTTCCTGGTTTTAGACTACGTCTGCTTGCTGTTACTTTTTACGGCATTTACACATTATCTCCTTCAATTTTCTTCTGTCTCTTTGAAGCATGCTGAATTTTAATGAGTATGCAAATTAACATTAGCCTCTGCATCTACTTGCTGGCCTGCTCCAGTTCTCCTCATGCCCTCTCGACATTTTAAGCTTTACATCCGGATGGTGCTGGCTAGAAAAGAGAATTTCTCTCTCATGCAATTTTCACAGGGAGGAGAATATTCTCCCTAGCTGGTGAGGGCAAGGGGTTGGAAGAAGGAATTATTTTGGTACCAAATTGGATCAAATGCTTATAAAAATAATATTTTTAAAGTAGTTTAAACATTTGTGAGGAAAAATCCAGTGGAACAGTTCCATTGAAGAAAAACAATTTTTTTCTTTCAAGCTATTCCCTAGGCAGCAGGCTTCCTAGGCCATTAGGGTGTTCAAGGTTATACGCACTGCGGGAACCTGGTTTCCAGCTTTGCATGCAGCTGGCAGAATGCAGGTTTTCCCAAAATTTTAAGTCAGCTTTATTTATGTAAAAATAGAGTAATGTTTTTGCTTGTTTGAAATAGTTGTGGCGTTAGGGCTTAATGCTCTAAATTGCTCGTAGATCAGGGTAAGGAATACTGACACATGAAGAATTCTGTCTGGAGACTTGTCCTATTTTTCTGGTAAAACAATGCCCTTCCTTAAATTTTCTACCTAAATTTTTTTCTGCACTAGACATACCTGGAGGGTGGTGTGGCTTAGCTCTGTCTTGCAACAGAAAGCTGTGTCTTGCAACAGTGAGGAGACTACCATGAAAATTCCGAAGCATTAGTACGCAATTCCTGTGAACAAACTTGCTGAAAAGTTATAATATTATAACTGTAATAGTTAATGATTTTATATTCATGAAAGTCAGATGTAGCAGGCCCATGAAATCTCAAATCAAGCAGGCAACCTTTTGTTGCAAAGATCTTGCAAACTTCCGGAGAGATACTGAGCATCCCTGTGTGCCACCAAAGCAGGTCCTGCTCTTTCGTTTGGTGTTTAGCAAACAGCAGTAGTTTAAAAAATGTTTCATGCCCAGCAAAATGGAAGGCTGGCTTTGAAGTCGCTCTTGCCAGCGCTGCTAGCAGAGTAACTACAGCAGTACACTGCTTGGTTGGTGGAACACCTGGAGTCAGTTGCACATATGTAGCAAACACCATTAGAGACAGCTAAGGGCTGTACCCCACGATCTGTGTATATGCTGACCTTCCACGGAGTCTATTCTGTGCATCTAAAAGTTGCAAGAGGCTACAATTGTGGTAAATTCCCTTTACAGACTGGAAATTTTTTGTACTTGCACTTTTTAGAGCAGTCCGGTGAATTCATGAAACAGACTTCATACAGAAAGGAATTTTTACCGCTTCTTCAGCCATGAGTTTGCCCATGTTGTCTTGTGTTTCTGCTGTTCACATGTAAAGTTATAACCTTTTATCCTTTTTTTCCTTGACTTTCTTCTGTGTTTGCACCCCTTTTCCTCACTTTTCCCAGCATCGTTTGAGACGTAGAACTGAAGGATACAGCTTAGACCAAATGTCAAATCTTAAGCTTCAGACAGCTGCCAGAATTGGGCATGCATGTATAAGATCATTATAAATTTGGCAGGCACTAGCTTCATTGCCAGTATGAGTGCCTTGACTCTCTATTGCAAGAATTGTACTGTAGTTTTATTACAAACATTAAATAAAATTATAAGAACCGCTGTGCTAGGCTGTTAGATGACAGCCTCTTTCTGATTATGTATACATAAGGGCAAGTTATTTAACCAAACAAGATTTTGTGGACTTTGAAAGCAGCTCTTATTTTCTTCCTCCAAGATATTTTTATGTGAATTTAAAAATACTTGTAGAAAACACTTTCCTTGCCAGAGATGAAAAATGAGTAAATGTGTAGCTACAAACTGATTAAGTCCACAAGTCCGAAGACGAGTTTGATGTCATTAATTTCTACTAAATGTCTAGATAACTTGGTCATTTTGGAATGTTAGTTCCATGCTGCAAGTGGAATTGTTTTGCTTGCCTCGTTTCAGGTACCAGGCACTTCACACTGCTGACATGATTTAGTAATGTATTAGTAGGTGAACGCAAAATATTAAAGCAAAATATGAGTGGAAATGCGTTTTATATCTAAATGCTAGGTCCCTTTAGGAGATATTGAATATGGAAGGATTTTTCTAAAATAAAAGAAAATAATTTTAGCTACCCATAACTAACTAAGAATCCTTGCTGGTTTTGTTACAGATTAAGCCCTTTGATCCCTTATGAGTTAACATAATTTTGTGACAAACCTACTGGAAATCTAAAAGAAACAAAAAGTCTGCTTGATAGAGATGAATTCCAAATGTCTAGTGAACCAGAAAGCCTTCCTCCTCTCTACCAATAACTTGTAACAAGCTCTGAGACAAGTTTATGAGGCTTTTGATGAGCATAAGTCAATTAGGGCATCACTAAAAGCACTCTTTCAGGATTTTGAGAGGACAAAGCACCCACCACTTCAGGTGGAATCACAAGCTGGGATGAGCGGTAGTACTGTCCTCAGTATTCAGCAGGGCAGTGGGAGACCACAGCATTATTTGCAAGCAGGTTTCTGCCACTTGCCAGCATGCTGGGGAGGGTTGACAAGGCTGCAGGGAGCACTGCAGGCCTAGGAGACACTGACTGACAGGCTCGTTTTTGAAGGCGAAGTTTCAATTTCTGCCTTTTGGGAAGTGAGACTGCTTATTTTCTACAAGTAGGCATGTTCTGGAGTTTATGCACTAAGCTTTTCATCAGATTAAAAAAGGGTGACACTTCCCTTTGCTAATGAAACTGGTGTTTGGGGAAAGAATAGTGAATATTTTTGAAGAGCTTGTAGACATCCGTTAAAGTCTCTTGTCCATTTCTCTAGATGCTAATGCAAAAATATGGGGTGCTAGCAGTGGGTAGGTTAATGTGAAAGAAACCACGTCCAGAAAATAAGGTTTGCTGCTACAGTGCAGCAGACTTGTTTAAGACTTCCTTGCTTTGATTTTTGGAGCTGTGGAACAAACACAGAAACACAGGTGCTGCTGTGCAGCACTGCCACTGGGTATATGTCCCTGAAAGACAGGATTGTTAGCAGCTTGATGGATAGCAAAGCAATTTGACCTCCCAAGAATTAATGCAAGAGAGGTGGGCATCCCTACAAAGACTCAAGAAATGCACAGTTTAAATACACAAAGACAGTACATACAGCATGAATCATGGATGTGCAGGAGCAGAGTGATGAAAATCGGCAGCTGGAAGACACACTAGCTTCTCTGAACAGATATTTTCTTCAAAAGATCTGTCACACCAGCTATGAGGCTGAGTACTTGGTTAGTGTGGTTGGTGTGTTCTTGCTGCCTCTTTTTGAATGGTTAAGTTTTTATTGTCAACATAATCTTCCTTAGATTAATCAAGGTCAGTGAAGGATGGATGGATGGAAACACAGGGCAAAGATGCTGATTAGTGGAGCACAGAATTACATGATTGATGGTAGAGCTCTTAAATAGCTGTAGTTAGAGACAGGTAAAGAAGCAACAGGTGTTGCTGCCTCTACAAAGCTCAGGATTTGCCAAAAGCCAAATACAAATGACAACGTCAACATTTAATCAGCAACAGAGAAAGCTGGTGGAAACTTTTAAAGGTTCAAATTCCAAAAGATGAGACTTTTAAAGAGCAGTGTTTACTAATGGTGGGGATGTCTTGCAAAGCACAGGACCAAGTGACTACGTGGAATTTCATTGAAGACAGGTGTCTTCCATATGTAGCCCATCGTTGCTTTTCAGGGGAGGAGAATGATGCTTTCAAATCACTCTGGTCCTGGGGCATTGTATTTAGGTGTAGAACAGGCACATGTTAAACACAGATCACCCTTGTTTATTGCAATGCTTGCTAGGAGATGAAAAGGCATAGTATGTTAGGGTTTTTTGTTTTTCCAGGGAGCTGTCCTTCTGAATTCTCCTTAAGGATCCTTGACATAGCTCCAAGTAGTTATCTTGACCTCCCTGTTCATTTTCTTGCCATTCTAGTGGACAGTCTGACTTCAAAACACTCAGCAGTGGAGCATGACCAGCCCTTCCCTGTGGATGAATTTGGATGTTGGTCTCCAAATAATATGTCACTGTATCTTCAAGTTTTGCCAGTTTATGGTAGAAATATTAGATCCCTTTGGAGTAGTGCAGTTTCTGAAATTTGTAACTTATTCTTAAGAGTCCATGTTACTTACTTTTGTCTTTATAAATTATTATTTTGTAATTATTCTCTAACTTCTAAGTAGCTTCTGGTTCTGTTCGGGGTGTAAGGGAATCTTAATGCATTTTTTGGTCACGCTACACCTAACCAGCTTTGTTTGTAAAACCAAGATGAGGCTGATTGATAGTGTTTTATTGTGAAACTTTCACGTGTTAGAGGTGCAGGGTTAACAGTGAGGATGAACTCATGCAAAAGTGAAGTTCCTAGAACAATCTTTTCTCCACTTGCTTGCGTTTATCTATTATAGAAGTGTTCTTAAGCAAACGGGTGAGGGGGATGGAATATAACCTGTCTTATAATACAACATAATGTACAAAGGAGAGTTGCTCTGTTTGGCAAGTAGAGGTATACTTGCAGCATCTACTAATCTTTTCAACTTTGCAAATAATATAACCATGTAAAAAAAAATCATTCCTTTTCAGTGTTTGCCCTTAATAGCAGAGGCACATCACACTGGCTGTTCTTCTCGAAGATGGTGCAGAAGGCCCACCTTCAAAATGTGTGCATATGGCTGGCTCTATGCAGGTGGCTAATTCCACAGGAGAAAGTACAGAGCTTTCCATGTAGAACCAGAGTTTACCCTGTGCTTGCCAGCGTTTCACCAAAGGTATTGAAATTACTGTATAAACTGAGGATTACTCGCAGCTGCCCTGTGACAGGTGACCACCCTGGAAAGCTGATCCCACCAATTGGGTTGTGTTCTTCTCATGTTCCCTATGGTGAAAAGGAGAATTGCAGTTACTTAGGTGCTGCCTTTCATCATCATCTGGCTTCATTTGTCCTGCTGTACACCACACCACAGGCTCCTGTAGAGCCAGCCATAACACTAGCAAGAATATTTACAGTGCTTGCAAGTCTTCCGTTCATCCCCACTTTGCATAACAGAATCATGGCAGGTATGTTCATGCTGAGGCTCGGCAATTGCATGTTCAGACTTGGTTCTGCCTATGTGCAGCACCGAGAATAATCCTGTGTCGTGACTGGTTTGCAAAAGAAAATACACATGTGAAGTTAGATTTATTAAAATTTTTTTTGTTCTTTTAAATTCTCTATTTCAGTGTTATTTCATGAGGATGCTTGTTATTGCAATGAACCATAAAACTTTTTAGATAAGTAATACATGATACCAATGAGATATTCTTAATAGGCAAATGTTTTCTGTATAAATAAACATGTTCGCGTGTGTTCAAACATTTGTTTAGCTGGCTATACAACATACAGGGTGTTATGCTGATTCCTCATATGAATTAAAAATCTTTGAATATTCTTCTCATCATAGAATTGGGTTGACTGGTAGCACAGACTGATATCTTCAATGAATAAATGAAGGAAAAGATATGTATGTGAAACTTGTGCCTGATGGCAGTGGAGCATACAGTATGTGGATCATTTTGTTATGACTTTGAAGCGTGTACTCAAATTTGAAATCTGATTGGATTATGTATGAGGTAAGGTAGCAAAATAAAAAAACTCACAAAGAATATTTCCTTCTTCATCCACAGAAAAAGGCAGATAAGGTACGAACAATGGCACCCTGAGTCTCAAAAGCTAAAGAAATGCAGACATCTGACATCATCTCGAGGTGAACAGCAAAGGAAAATGCTGGAACAATTGGCCCAGACTGAGAAATGCAGGGTAAAAATGTCACAAGTTGTGAAGACATCAGATTCTCACTGTAAAATGCAACTCTTGGTGAGTGTTAATATGCATGGTGCTTCTGAAATTATGAGTTTTGTGACTTTGTCACTTTTTTAAATCCCCTCACTGCTTTTGTGAAGTAATAGTCTCTCAGTAATTAAGGCAGTAGTCAGCTTTTCTTTATGAACTGCTTTTCTGTTTTCTTTCTTTGATGTATAGTGCTCAGGAATGGTTCTGTCAGCTTCAGCTGTAAATCTCAAGTCCATGACAATGGAAGTAATTTTGGGATACAAATGGCAGTGTGAAAGATATGATGTTGACTATAAAAATACCAAATTGTGGCTGGAGTTCAGATATCACAAATCTCAGTGAATGTAGGAAGAGGGAGTAAACAAAGTCACATGATGTTATCTGTATGTCTTTTATATTTGGTCTTAGGAGTATGTGCAAAAATAGTTGTAGGTCTGTGGCAAATATGAGAAACTGTTGTGTATTTTGGATACAGACATTGTTAATACTAAGAGACCTGAATATTCAAAGGCTTACAAAAGTAAGTTCTCTTGATAGCTGGGGTTAATTGCATATGTGGCTGGGCAGACATTGGAATCCTAACATGGTTCATGCAGAAGCTTCAGTCACAAGGGAGAGTGTTCATCGTAAAGAGTTAAGAGGGTTGTTACCATGGTCAAATAGCTAGCAATGGGAAGAAGGCAACTTTTCTAGTGTGTTTGTCTTTCCTGTCATCCTCATTTACCTACTAACCCCTAACAGAAGTCTTCGTCTTTACCCTCTTTGCTGTCACGTGCGAGTTCTTTTCTTGAACTTACCCAGAAAAGCACCATACTTCTACTCCTATTTGCTAATGAGGAGTTGACAGAAATGTGTTCAGTTTATGTGTTGAATACAGCTTGCTCTGACTTTGTTAAGGTGCTCTGGCCTAGACAGAAGGAAAGAGATGGGAGAGGTTCCTGCCTTCTGTAGGAGGCTACAGTGAAGACTGTTGGAAGTCCTGCATGTCACTAATGGTTCCGGGGAGCTGCAACACTTGAGGGGCTGTGAGGAGGTTGGATAACTTGGGCAGCATCCACGTCATAAGTGGAATGGAGCTAATATACAAGTGGCTCTTGAAATTTGAAATGTTTCTTTCCTGGAAGCAATGGGGGTGTAGATGGAGAACCATCCAGACTCAGAGGTGAAATAATGTCCCCAGGAGACGACAGATTCCCCAGAAACAGTGTCTTCCTCAGTGGTGAGACACAGACCTTTCTAAAACTTTGGACTTCTCCTAGTCTGAACAATACTGATCTGTAAATGGAGCACAGGGGGCACTTGCTGCTTACAGCTACAGCTCGGAGAAGTGGACTGAATTTGTGGCTGCTGATAAAGAGCCTAGAGACCTCGGCTTGCCTGCTGCAGTTGAAATATTGGTTTGGCTTTTCCCATTTCCTGTTGTTTTCTTCCTTTTCAACTTCCCATTGAATTTCTGCTTTGTTTACACTCATCCCTTGGATTCATTCTCTGCCTGTAAGCTGAGAAATACTGCTGATAAGCTGTACCCCATCCACACATCCAGGTTTCCAATTTTTTAGATCAGAGGAAGCTTGAGACAGTGTTTGTCAGTTGAACCACCTAGAAAATTAACTCAGCTGTGCTACTTTATAAGTAGTCCCTGGCAGATAGATGTATGCAGGCAAAGTTTTAGTTCATTACGTCTTTGTGTACAATTTAGTATTTCATTAAGTTATCTTGCTGCTGTGCTGTTGTGCATACTCAGATGGAGTAGAGATCTTTGTGTTGCTACTGGAGAACAAATCATGAGACAGATCTGGTTTCATATACGTGATGTGTACCAGCAGATGATGTAGGCAGTATGTGGAGTGAAGCATGGTTGGAAAGGGCCATGAATGGGCATTTTGGTCATGAATGTGTAACATTTACTGATCATGTTTCTTTGCAGTCTGTGTTGGAAGATAGGTTAAGGTAAATGGTGAAAATGAGCAGTTGTGTAGAATCCTATTACAGCTTTTCTATACTTCCTAGAATTTGTGTTTTGTAAAGGCTTTCTTTAACATAAGCTTTCCTTTTCAGTAGCCTATTTGGCTTGCTTTCTTTTAAAATAATAGTTAAAAAATTGTTTTCCCTTATGCTAGTGATATTTGGTTCCACCTTAACTGTTACTTAATGGTTTAATTTCAGTCTGGAGATAAATGGGTACAGAAAAACTCTTACTGGATCATTGAAACTATCTGTATAATCACAGAGATGATAATAAGATAAGATTTCTCCTAATTATAACCAAAGGGAAAATTGATGAGTGACCATGACACATATTCCTTAGGTAGGGAAAATCAATGAAATATGCAAATAAATATTTCACTAACATGACCTGAAAGCATGTGTACAAGAATGTGGACCTGGAGGACATGCTGAGAAAGTGAAGGGCAAGTTGTTGGACCATATATGTTGACAGTTGTCTGTGGTGCAGCAGATGCAATAACAAGGGCATCAACAAAATAATAATTAAAAAAAAAAAATCAAGGAATCATCAAAAGACACAGTGTTTGCAAAAGGTTAAACTGTAAATATTACTATATTTAGCCCGTTGTTCAGCAGAAAGAATTGAGACATTACAGTAAAAATGTAGTTCTCAAACAATGTACACATACATACACACACATGAAGTAGTATGCTAGCCAGAAAAAAAAGTTCTTACCAGGAGATCTCTAGTCCTTTGTTAATACGAGGGAGTCTGGCTGTGCCTGTGAAATGGCATAGAATGGTGGATTATGCATCACCAACATAAAAATTAGAGGAAGATGCAACAAAAACATGATGGCACATTGTCTGTGCAGAGAAGCCTGGAAAATTCTAGGGACCCTAGCAGAGATTTAAAATCTGACTGGAAAGAGCTTTCCTTGTACCTAAGACACTCTGTGTGGCTTGGGCCTGGGGAACTGTGTGCAGTCCTGAGGAAGCATTGCTGAATTCGGTGAGCCTCTCAAATTCACATACACCAGAAATTGTGTAAAAGATTTTAATTAATTACAACATTCTCCTGGTAAGCTCCTATCCCTATACCTCTCTGGTATGAATGTGCGTGATTCCAAATTCTGCACCATTTTTTTTGCTGATGGAGTAAGACCTTTGCCTCTGGCTTACCTATGACTGCATACCTGGTTAGCAACACCGTATTATATAGTGTTGTTTGGGATGTGTATATACTGATATGATTTCCCTTTCTCTAGTGTTCTTTATTAGCATTTTTTTAGGCAGTTCTGAAGTTTACCATCAGTTACAAAGAGCTGTGTCTAAATTGCCCCAGATTTTTTTTCGTTAGGTACGTAGCATTTCCAGTGAATTTAAATGTAGCTGTTCAGTGAGAAACAGTTTATTTGATGTGAGGTTGTATGTGTGTTTTCTTCTGTGGGGTGCTTGCCTATCACTTGAGAGAAACGTGTCACACTTCTGTTTCCTGTAACAAGGCAAATCAGATTCTGCTCTCATTTAAAAATGATGAGATTTTGTGAATGCACTTTATTCAGAAGCGGATTAAGGATTGGTCACCAGATGGAATGTGATTTAGTTCCATACTTCTAAAAATGGGTTAATCTGGTACAGCTGTACCCTACCTGTTTTCAGTGACTCCACAGTGGTCAGGAAGCACTGGAGGTGAGAAGGTATCCTTACAAGGAAAGGAGACAAGTCCTTCCCCAGTCTCTGCTTGTTTAGGCAATGCAGTAGACTTTTATCATAGAAGCATAGAATCATAGAATGGTAGGGGTTGGAAGGGACCTCTGTGGGTCATCTAGTCCAACCCTTGCCGTAGTTAGCCTAGCACAAGCACAGGCTTATCATGGGCCAGAACACGAAAAGAAGATGTCATAACTGCAGGTAATGTGCAGTGACTTAAAGTTGGAAACATACTTGTGCACCGTGAAGAGAATGTGTCTTCCACATTTTCTAGCACACTAAAACACCCCCTGAAGTGTTTTATGGGTTGTTGTTTGTGTGCAGCTGTTTTCTGCAGGACTAGATCAGTTCTGTCTGAGGTGGTATACGGTCCTGGACGCAGTGGTGTGGAGGTCAGTTTCTGAGGCAGCACACCACTGCTGACATCTGGAAATCAGATTTTCTGGGCATGTATTTCTTGTATCCATGGATCATCATAATGTTTTTTCACAGACAGGCCTTCACTCATCAGACATCCCTTGCAACGCAAGCAGAATCCCTGTCATCTGTCGTAGGGAGAATCTGTTGGGGAATATTTGTTTTATAAATAGTTTTGAAAATATGACTGAGTTTAAAATGAGCAGTACAAAAATCTGTGACATTTGTAATTCGTTTGAAAGCTGACCTTTTAAGGGAAGCTGGGATAAAGGTTTTATTTCTAATCTCTGTATCTGTGACTCCTGTTCGCCACAGGATCTAGCTACCAGAGAGCTGACTTAAAAGCCTCCTTTGGTGAGGCAAAAATAAGTACAGCAGGTAAGTGGCAAAACAGAAGGACAGAGGATGGGAGCAGTTGTTTTCAGGAAAAACTTTGCAGAAGAGTCAAGGGTGGCAGATATCAAGACTAAAAGAGGGGAGGGGATTTTTTGAGGTGGGAAGAAGGTCTTTTGGAGCCTCTGCCAATGAAGGTGAGTTAGTGCAGAGGCAGCTGCAGGAGAATAACGTAGGAGGGAATGTGCAACATTTTTTTCAGTTATATCATAAGCCTGTTGATAGCACATCTCATATTTTGTATACAAGACAACTGTTCCCTGAGGCATTGAACTGTGAGGTATAATGTCCTTATTTGTTAAAGGAATTAAGTAGAGTCTAAGCAGCAGTGCTCTGACCTGTTGAAATATCCAAATGGTTCCTCACAGATAAGGTGATCTGACATTTATCTGATGACTCCTATTTTTTTTTTCTTTCATTCTGACATCCAGTGGTTCTTTGAAAGGATGCTTCTGCAGCGGTTTGTGTTGCAGTTTCAGCTTGCCTTCTCATGCAAGACATTCACACTGGTGAGTTCACTAGCTGTTTTCATCCTTAATTGATTTTGCAGTGATTTGATGCAGTTAATGAAGCCCAGTGTTGTCTGAACAAGTCTTGGGTGCAGCTGTGAGAGCATTAGGGGAATCAAGGTATTTTGGTTTTCCTCATTTGATGTTTCTTTTGGCATGGGTGTCCTGCCTTGTAATTGTTTCACATCTAAAATTTTAGTTTAATTATTCTTTTGCCAAGTGTAGTCATAAGTAAGAGTTTTTCCTCTAAAAGCTGTGTTTGTGTTCAGCAAATAGCACTGTGTCTGAGAAAAACTACCAAGAACTTGCAAAATGTCTTTTCATCTTGCCAGGCTTGTGAAATGAAAAATGTGTGTGTTGTTCAGCTTTCTGTAAGAGTAAGTGAGGCAGAGACAGAGATTATCAAACTGTAGATTTTCTCTAGACTGCAGAAAGAGCACAGCTGCAATAGGTGCCAGGACAGATAGTTCTTCATATAGTTCTCTTGTGTAGTGCAAAATGGGGAATGAGGATATTATGTTCTTATATTTAAGGCAAGTATTGCCTTTACTTCATGTAGAGATGCCTTTGTCCATTAAAAAAAAAAAAATCTATGTGGGTGAATCAGTTCATGCAGAACAGCCCAGCTATGTGTTAATACCTGTCTAAACCTCAGATTATTTTGGCGGTGGGAGTGTAGAATAGTTAAAATGGAAGCAAGAAAATGCTTTCCTGCATGGGAGATTTTCGTAGAAGTGAAGAAACTTGTACATACTGTGAATACCAGTGAAAGGCCTGAGTGTTCGTCAGTTCATGACTATGTCAAGATTGCCCTGGGTTTAACTCTAAGGGCTAGTAATATCTGAGTAACAGTTCTGGTCTTTGCGATTCAGCTGTTATTCCAGAATGCCTGCTGGGACCTACCTGGTTAAGATCCAAATCAGACCCTGTTGGAACATGATGCTTATTTTCGTAAAAAGTATAGAAGAGCAGCTAATAAATGAACACACATGAGTCTAGTATTTAGAGGTAACCAGAACAGAGTTTCCTTGAGAAGGGAAGATTTAAGTCATTGCAATAGCAAGTGGACATATTAGGAAGTCCCTTTTTCAGAGCTGAATGAGTTCTTTGAGCTAGCGCTGGTGTGTTGTGCTCTTGGAGCAGAGGACTCTCGCAGGACAGTGGACGTCCTCCATGGGGAGAGGGAGATGGGAGGGAGACTTGCAGCTGAAAGGTCATTTACACATGACGACGGGGCATTTGCAGGCTGTGTCAGGAGCGTCTGCCAGGAGGTGACTTTGGAACGGTGTGGTGGGTAACGCTGGCAGAAAAGCAGGACAGGAGAGGACATCCAGGATGTTGTCTCTCAAGTGTCCCATTTTAAAAGCTAACAGCACGTTTTACTTCACAATTAGAATTAAGGCATATTACTACGGCAGTTCATTGTTCTCGACCTGATATATCTCAACAGACTACTTGGTAAGGCCCCCATTTCTTAAGTGCTTGGTGTTGCAGTCCCACAATATGTTACTCTGGGTTGTAGACTGGTGTAAATGTTGTCATCCCTCATGGCAGATATTCTTACCCTTCTGTCATAAAGTGTCTTTTCATCTGTGGTGTGGCCGTGTTGTGAACCTGCTCTGGAAACTGGTCACTCTTAAACTGATCTGTCAAAACTACAGAGATGTTTTAAAGCCAGATCAGTTCTCAACAGAACTGCAAAAAGTCATCCGAACGAAGCTGGCTTAGTTGTGGGAGTGCGCAATGAGGGTAGGTGGTGGTGGGGTTCTGGCAATACCCAAAGCCATGATTGTTGTGAGAAGCTTTGAAATGGAATATTGTGGCTCTTGTTAAGGGCAAAGAAAGCACTATTTTTTATATGGAAACTGAAGCAAAGTGGGGCTAAGGACTCTTCTATACCAAATTTTTTTGGTGAATAGAACTGTGTTGAAACAATTTTGTGTCAACAGATTTGAAGTCAGTTTTAATTCAGGAACTAATATAAGCTGTACTACAACCATGAGCTCTAGTATAACTATATCTACACTTGCACGTTCATCAAGACAACTGGAAATCCTCCCTGGCAACTCACACCCCTAGCAGCACTGTTTCACAAATACCACCTTCGCCGGGAGGCCCAAATAACAGGCTTGAAGATCAGACAGCAGGGCAGGGAGGGGAGCAGCCAGGCGCTGACCCTTGCTCTCTGGATTCACAAGCAAGCACTAACCATCGAACAGTTCTGCTTAGCTCTCAGGAAAGCAATTTCCAAAACTGGTAATGGAGAGATTTTTAAAAGCAAAACCATTGATTACATGTCCAAGCCCATTCAAAGGCTGGGAGACTTAGGGTACAGGCTAAATTGCAAGTGCAGTGGCGGTTTTCAAATAACTCCTTATGCAGGAAAGCGTTCTCTGTTTTTTGTGCTTTTGAAAAAATTCTCCATCATATCTCAGTCTTTAAAAGATAAACAGCCAAGGAAATTATATGTAATTTCTGTCAGCAACATAAATACAGTCAAATTCTCTGTAATCACAGCTTTGTGATTCAAAATACCTAATCTAGATAAGTTACAGCTATAAGAATTATGAAGCAACACAAGGTTTAGGTAGGGTTAAGGTTAAATTAGGCCCAAGTGGAAAAACACCCCCCTTGACAAGGGGGGTAGTCACACTATTCTCTAACTACTTAACAGTCTCTAACTGCAAGAAACTCTGTCAGTATTGAAGAAACATCTATTTACTGTCAAAGCATATAAAATGTAAACAGGAAAGATCTTCTTTGATTGAGTGGTTATAAAAACAGAACAGAAATTAGTGTATGCGCTCCCTATGTGGGAGACGCAGTCTCTCAGTGTTAAATGACGTCATCAGACCAACATGACGGCTGCCAGAAAACCTGGGGAAGGGGCTGCCATTTAGCAGCTTTCCTCCGCCGTGGGCCCCGAGCGCAGCGGCCGAGGGAGGGTCGCTGCGGGGCGGGCGCAGGTGCTGGCGCAGACGTGTCCGAGGGCTGCCCCGGCCAGCTCTCCCACACAAGGCACTGCATCTCTCGCCTGCCTCGTGATCGCCGCTAGCTCTTACCTGCTCAGGCACAGATCACCCTCTCCTCCGGAAAAGCGGGGTGTTGTCAGATCCTTAGCCCAGGCTAAAAACAGCCATTTAAAAATAGCAGTAATTAATGGTTTCATGTGAAATTAAGTGATTTACTTCAAGATGGGTACTTAGCATTTGGACTACATGGAATAGGAGACTAAATAAAATGCATACTGCTTACCATACTAACAGCTCTGCACCTTGCCTTTTAGCTTCCCTCTATTGTACATTCTGTGTACAAAGCTGAGAAAGCTCAGGATCTGAATCATGAGCAGCTGCAAAAGAGAAGATTGTTCTATTGAGAACTCTTCAGTTCATGTTTTAAACCCAAGAGTATCTGAGTCTAGTTAACTTTTGGTTTAAAGGCTTCAATATCTGCTCTTTGCATACTTTATTGGTATCAAAATAGATCTAGTAAAGAAATGAGGAATATATCTCACTTTGTTCCTATGAATTCACATAAAATGAGCACCCAATAGAGGGAAAATTGTTTTGAATAGTGTGGGGCAGATGTCTAAACAGCAAACTCCACAGTGTGGATATAGTCTCTGCAAAAACTTTGAAGACCCTTAATTTTAGTGGTGGATTTTGTGAACCGTGGCCTTGGAGTACACACAGGTGGCTGAATGAAGGTCAGGGAGGAAGGGGTCACAAGGAGAGCCAATTTATTCACCATTAGGGGATTTAACAAGCTTGCAGGACAGCACAGAAGCAGGCAATGTAATCATGGCTGTTCCAGTCACTGAGCAGGAATGATGCTGTGCACTGCACTGGCAGAGAGGCCTGCTGAGCAGTCTGGCCAAAACAGAGTTATAAGAAATGAAAAGGCTAAGCTACTGGGTTTCACTTTAGAAGCAACTCTTTCTGTAATGCCTATATTATAAAAGCATTTAAAAACCTTTTTAGATATCTAAGTCACTGTGACAGTTCCAAAACTATTGCTGTTGTTGATCAATAATGTATGTTTTTAAAGCATCTTTATTATCTATTTTTTTAATGCAGCATAGAAAAGAGCAAGAGCGAACTGGTTGTTGAAAACAGACCATGTGGTAGATTGATGTGTATACATCTGTAACAAGAAGGGTACGATTTGAACAGTGTAAGAGGAGACAGCTTATCTTTATCCAAACTATTTAAGTACCTTTGTGTTAAAGGTTAGGTGTCACCTCTTAAATCCTGCATATTCTGTAGGAAGCTTACCTTTGGTACAGTGACCATGGCATCTGTAACATCCAAGAGGAGCGCAGCAGCAGTCTGAAAAATGTGTGGCATCATCAGGTAACACATTAAAGAGAGGATTGTAATGGAGGAGATATAAAACTAATGTGTAAAAGGGCAGTTTCTTCACTCTGTGCACTGATACAAAGTCTCATTCCCTTTATGCTTGTCTAAATCTTCATTAGCTGTCTCCACCACCAAGCCCAAGATGAAGTCCATTGCGATTTTTATTGTGTCTGGCTGCCAGCATAGCAAAGTGTAGCTACATCACTTCTACTTGTTTTGCATCTAGAAGGTGTTCTTCTAAATGAGAGCTAGAAGAATGCTGTTTAATTTGTTTAAGTGTATTAGATTTTGTTGCCTATCTATGCAGGAGAAGAATGGGTGCTGGAATTCACTTAGTGGAGAACTCAGGAGGTGTGCTTTTTAAAGGAACGTGAAATAACACAACTGAGGCAGCACTCACATTTTGTATTCTAGATCTGAATTTTGCTCAGCGTATGAGCCAAAGTGTTCAGAATTTCCCTGAGTTCATGGCCATCCATCTAAATTTCAGAATTTTTAAAAAGAACAGAATTTTTCTTTTTTTGGTGGGGTTATACTTTAAAACCCCTTGTTCCCTTTTGAACACACTTTTGAGGGGAAAAAAAAGCACAATAATTTGCAAAATGCTACGTAATCTTTTTTTCCGTTGCCAAGTGCTTTGGAAAAGTATGCTTATTACGCAGCTAGGTTTGGGTATTGAGCTGATCCTGTGCTGTTCCTGCAATGGCATGTAGTTTTTGTTCCAGGATAAATTTAACCCTGCTGCTTTTTCAGGAGAGGGGAGGAATAATTACCATGCTTTGCTCTTTCTCATCAGCATCTTGGCCCACGGCCCTGGCTTTTTAGTACCAGGTGTTACAGACAACAGTAACTTTGTTTTGTTTCCTGCTACCTTGTCCTTCAGCAACCGGTGTTTGCATGGTCATTTCACCTCGTGTGTTAATGGCCCTGCTTTCTAAAACCCAGCTATCTTAGTTCAACTGCGCTGTCGTGTGCTGATACTATATCATTAATCATTTTCTCTTCTCCCGCTACTTGAGTATTCACCAGATGTCTTGAAGTTTGCTTTGTGTTGCTCTTTTCTTTGTGCTGTTTTTCCTCTGATTCTTCAAGGACGCTTATACAAATATTAGCAGATTGCTATCAAACAAGTTTCCATCAAATGGTGAGCTTATACTTTGACCAAGAGAAGTACAAACGTATTCTTTTCCCTTGTGGAACAGCTTAAAATGTTTTTTTGTTTTTTTTTTTTATCAAGTGAAGTGTTCTCACTTCTGTGTAGTACTAATGCAGTTAAGGTACAACGACAGTTACTTTCTGTAGGTAGCTATCGTTCCTAAATGCAGAGGCATAGGATTTAATGGGCTGATGCAGTGAAATATCGTGGTGAGATATTGCACTAAATTGAACAGTTCATTCATTTGACCTCATAGAATAAACCTGAGTAGTCCACGTTTTGGCTAGATCTGGCACGTTTCTAATGATGGAATTAGTACAGAGGTTTCTAAAAAGGATTCAGGGTGCAGTGTGTTGTTCGTGCTCGATGTGGGCTGAAGGATGCTAGACTTTTTTTGACTTGCTTTACGGAAAAGGAGTTGATAGCCTCTCATACATCTGTCAACTGGCTGGGAAGTAGGCATCAGGATCTTTTCAGCTGTCAGCCAGCCAAAGAGACCCCCTTTCCCCGCGTAGGAGAGATACGAGATAGTCATTGGCACATCTTACTAGGATTTCAGCATCAGTCTTTGAAGGAGGGTTCTGTGGGTGTGAAGTTGAGCTCTACTATTCTGTCAAGGCTTGTGCTGCCCTGGCACAGACAATCAGAAGGGTTCTTTCTGGTTTACAATAAGCACAGCTTAACATTTTTGCTTGGGGGAAACTGCTGCTTGTGGTGACCCTGCCCAGAATGAGTAACGTCTGGTTGTAAAATGGTGATTTGTTATTTGAGTTATGGGGCTTTTTGGGAAGGAGTGAAAATTGCAGTAGGATGTGGGCTGGATAACCACAGCGGAACCCACAGGAAAACCGTGGAGACACCACCTCAACACTCACTACCAGGCTACACAGTTCCTGTTTGTCTCAATTAAAGGAGCTGGAAAGGATCTAGCTGTCCAGATGCATGGGTTCTGGCAGGCTGTTCATGTCTTGTGCCAGCCCAGAGCTCCTCATCACACCATGGTGCTGCGGGCTGGTGTTGAGACACATGTTCCTTTATTCTTCTTGGTCCCTCTAGCCTTCCCAACACCGCCAAAATACCATTGCCTTTAAAATATCTCAAGCACAAAAATATTTTAACAGATTACTAGGAGGTACTGGTCTGGCATGCTACACTGTAAGATTGCCAAAGCAAATGTTGAGAAAGAGAATTTTTTTTTTTTTCTTTTTTTAAGCAGGGTCTGAGAATGCTGTCTGTCTTCAATTTTTTTTTTTTTTTTTTTGGCTTTTGCAGGTTTTTAGTAAGCTTTCACCACAAAAATCCTGATAGATTTCTTCTGACTTTTAGTGTGCTGCAGAATTATATCAAAGGGCTCTGTTCCAGGGAAAAAAAACCCAAACAACCAAATCATAACAGCTAGACATATTTTATGGCTGTAGGCCCTTGAGGAAGACCTCCTTTCGCCACTGCACCTCACAATGTCCCTTTCCTGAGGTTTAGCCAACCACTCTCCCTCACCCAAGACACTGTTACAAGTTAGACGACAATCATGATCTATTGCATAGCTGACTATGGGGCCCAAAATAGAAATCCTGTGACGACCCATCACCCTGAAGGAGTCATATTTCTTCTTAATGGGTTGTCCTCTGTTGAGACGCCTGCCCGCAGTCTGGCTCTTAAAATTCGTGACCAGCACAGACAACCTGTTCTGTCCATGCTCTCACTGTGGCTATAATTCTGTCTGCCTGTGGCTTCTTTATCCTATACAGGATAAGGGGACGAGTCTTGCATTTTGTCTCGCCAGGTCAGTGGAGGACCCTGGAGATCTGCTGCGTCATTACCGTGTCTGAATATGGGTCACTGTTTCCTGAACTGAACCAGAAGTGTTCCTGTCTGTGTCTGGCTCTCCCTTTAGTATGAACTCCTCTGTAGCTATTTTGTACTTCCCAAGTTTGCACATTCTTTTCTGTTTTGGTGCCTCTGTGCCTTATTTGTTTGGTGAAGTAGCTAATGAAAAAGCAGAATCTGAATTTAAATCTTTTTTCCCCTTCTTTTATTCCTCTATTTTGCTCCAGAACTTGATTTGTGGTCTGAAACTCAACAGCAGGGATCTTGCTCCTTGCATTTGTTGGTGAGCAGGGAGGCAAGGGACCCAGAGCAGCTTTGTAGCTCCAAGGAGACAAAGGACCTGGAGGGAAGGGAATAACCTCTGGCACCTGTGAATGTGTGCAAGGGAGAGAACTCTGTCAGACTACTGCAGTTGGTTCAGATACAGTTACACTGTGAAGGCCGTGGGTATGTATTCCTCCTTGTTGAGGAGGTAGTGCTGTCCTGTGTGTGCGCAGTGTTAAGCCATTGAAACGCAGAACAGAACATGCTCGTAACACCAGAAACAAGATTTTTGATTTCCTACAGTTTCCTGTTCTATGACTATAAACTTCAGTCAGCGTGGGTCAGAGCTTCTTCCTCTCTGGATTTTCCACTGTCTTCAACAGTGCAATTTTGAACTGTGTTGTCTCTCTTGCTTGTAGGGCTTGTAGGTTATTTCTCCTCTATTCGGATGCCTATTTTTATGAAATCTGTAGGAACCTCAGAGACCTCTACTATGCTGAAATAACTTTAAGTTCTGAAGTTACTGGGAGTAGAGACAAGAGTGAGGAAAAAAAGCAAGCAGCTTAGAAGAAGAGAGAAGCAAAAGCCAAGATTGCATCAGTCTCATTTCCATGGCTAGGCAGGTTAAGTGAAGACAAAAAAAGCAGCTCTTGCTTTTTTTTGCCCTGGGTCTTCGTCACTGTTAGAAAGAACAGTTTAAGTGTTTTCATGCACCTTTTGTTTCCTCCTTGGAGATTCAGTACTGAGCCTCTGTGGCTTTGAGGGGGTTGGCAGGAAATAGATTGCTTGTGCTGAAGCTCTGTAAGGCAGTGATTGAATCAAGAGATGGCCTCCAGTGAGGGACTCCTTTTTTTACTTATCAGCAAATAAAAGCATGTGCGCTGCAGCTGAGATAACCTTAGGTAGTGCCTTCAGAGCCATTCATCTTCTAGTGCCCAGAGCTGAACTGGAACAGCAAACTGCAACTGTGACAGCAGAGAAGGAGGGGTATGGCTCATGCTAGTACTGAAATGCTGGTTCAATAGCCACTCACAGCTGTGAGAGAAAGGCTGAAGTTACACGCATTGCCAGGAGATCCTAGGGATGGGAGTGCCTTAACTAGAGGATATTATTGATTTGTCACTCACAGGCTTTGCCGAGTTTATTTTGTTTCCCACTCAGCTCCTTTCTCCTCCACCTAAAACATGTTTTTGCTGTCTTCCCTTGGAATTGAGGGAGTGTTGCTGGTAAAGACTCTTGATGAAAATAATTAAGTCTCTCCAGGTTTCTGCATGAGACTCAAACCATCACTGCTCAAATCATAAAAGGAACCCTTAGATATCTGAACTTGGCCCCTCATGCTGCTGACAGCACTTGTCTGAGAGTTATTTTTTTTTATTTTCAGCAAGTTCAGGTTACCAAAAACTTTGGAAATTAGTATTTTTAGAAGTCAGTGTCTTACAGCACTGAGAATCAGATAGGTCCCAACCAGCTTTTTCTTGCAGAACTTCTTTTTAAAGAAAATCACAAATTAGATCCCCAGATTTGTTTCTGCATGGTGAAGTTATACAGTGGATGCCTTACCGTACCTCACTAGCAGCTGCTCTCCTGTCATCTTCTGTAGGGCATGCTTTCTTAATGCTTAGAGGGAATTTTGGTAAAGCAGAAATGACATTTAGAGAAGCCAGGAGAAAGAGAGGGAAATGAATTATCTTCAGCAAAACATGTGAGCAGTGAGAGAAATTATTATCCCTACTCCTTTTCAGGGAAGAGATGGACATTGACCTGTTCCATCCCCTATGGCTCTGCTGTGCCTGGGCAAATGCAGGAGCAGACCAGGAGACCAGAGCACCGTGGTCCCAAAAAGGGAAGCGCATCTTTGTTTTGTTAGACACAGAGGGGCTTCTGCTGCCTCTATTACCATTTCAGTGACACATTTCTGTGACTTCAGTAGACACGTCCGGAGGTCAAGTCTGCTGCCCATCCTCTGTTTTTAAGCAGTACTTTGTTGTTTTTTACTGTAGTGCTACTTGTCTGCTGGTGGCACTGATCTACTTTCTGTGCAGTTCCTACTGGCAGGAGTTTTCTGTTGCAGTGCAACATTTAACCGACACCAGTGATTCCCGTGAAAATGCTGTACTGAAATCTTTGGAGACAACTCAGACTGCACAGGGTATTTGTCATCTTTTGCATGTATTGTTCTGTGGCACACAGTACCAACAGGTGCCATTTAAGATGGTGCTTTCTCTGACAAAGCTTTTTTTAATAGCTGCAGAATGATCCTTGCTGCCCTCCCATAGCCAAGCCAGCTGTCTGTGTGTATCCCAGGACTGTGACTTCACTGGCAACTTTTGATTTAAAACCCCAAAACTAGTGTAAGTTCACAGAAGGGTAAAGCAGTGAGTGTAGAGACTGCTATTAAGGGGCAAGGCTGGAGCATAGACTGTTTTCTTTTTAGCCAGTTCCTGAAGGCCTGTTGTTCCTTGGCCAATTTGTTGTTACAGCCTGAGAATGGGCACCTTGCCATTCTTGCAGATGGACAGAAGAGCAGGCTGGAGGGCGATTGGCACTGTGTGTTGAATGTCTCTACTAGTGGATTGCAGCCTGGGATCTTCAAATAACAGTTAGCACTTAGACCAGTGGCCTGTAGTTTTATGCTGGTTATGGTGTAGATGAATATGTTATGAAAAGCTGAGACAAATGTTGATTCTAATGTGGTACCCAGATTTAATAAATCCTGACGTACAGCCAAGCTACAGGAGGCTGTGAAACAGTATACCAGAAGATCTGGCATTACTGAATTACTTCAGAGAATTTCTATATGAATCTTTCCTCCACATACTATCTTCCTCCTTCAATACCCTCACAGGGATATACTCAAAGGCAAGCAGGACTTAGAAGGCTGCTTAGTTAAGAAATACATTTGCGAGACACATTTTTTATGTGGAGGGCCTATAGCATTTCAGTGAAATAAAATGCCAAGTTAATAAATGTGTGAAGAAAATGAATTTGCTGTGATTGAAGAAGCTGAGCTATGTTTTCTTTAAGTGCGCTACAATCTGGAAAAGTAGTCCTGCTTTGGAATAGGTATTGCTGTCCATAATAAGATTTGGGATGGATTTTTAAGATGTCCAGGTTCCTTTTCTAGCTTTTCACTCTCCTGTTCTTGTGCAAACCCTGTCACAACTCGTGTCCTGGAAGAGCTACGGTATGTTTTCTTCAGCCCCAATTGGTTCACCCACACCTCATTATGGGAGTGGATTACAGGTCCCTCCAATAAACTCCCTGTCTCTCTTCGTACAAAAAGAATCTGTGGGAGGAAAAGTGGCCTGTTCTGTTTCCATCAAAGGCCGTTCCACTGTGTTTGATCCAGCCTTTTGTGCTCTGAATGGCACCAGAACTGTTTGGGAGATGCTGTGTTTTTCTGGCAGAACTTGAGCTAAAAAGAGAGCAAACACTCTTCCGATTATAATTTGTCCCCTGTGAACTGATACTGGGCTTCTTTGCTGAGTTTACAGAAAGGTAAAGATTATATCTCCCTATGAGTTATCTATCTTAATTGGGCATTGACTCTGATGCCTAATTTTCTCTGAAATGCTTATTACTTAAATGCACTGTCCTGTAGTTTTGGAGGACTTTGACTAAGTTTTGGTGCAGTATTAAAAAAGTAGCTGACTTTTATGATGAGATCAGTCTTCTTACTGTCACTGCACTTACCTCCCTGTACTATTAGACATTTTTATGGTGGTAAAACTGTGGACGTTCCTGTGCTGTGGAGCATTGTGCAGGCTGACCTGAAAGACCTGGCTGTGAACTAAGAAGCAGGGTGGGACAGTACCCATGTGGATGATGTTCCACATGGAACCTGCCCAGTTTAGGGAGTTTTAGGGTGGTGCCGTTTGGGTAGAGTGGACTTGTCCCCTGACCCCCCCAGTCTCTGAGAAGCTGCACAAGGAGAAGGAGCAAGATCTAGGATACCCCATGTTTCGGAAATGCGAATAGGTGGGCAGAGTTTAAGTTAGTTAAAGCAACCATTTGGGGACCTTTGGGACCAAACCTCTGGGCACCTTGCCCTGAGTATTTGAAGCATCTGCTTATTGGGAATGAGGAGACCAACTGGCTTGATCCTTGTTACCATTGCTTCCCCATGACTGCCCTACGCTGTGCGTTCCAGGTTATGGGTTGCCTGGGGGTGTGTTTCAGATGCCTGCATAAGTGACACCCAGAAACAGCTACTGCTTCCCAGCATGAGCTTCAATCTGTGCTCCACACTGCCCAGATGCTTGTTGGAAAAGCAGTGGAATCAAGTGCTTCTACTGCCTGGCAGCACTGTAAGTGTGAATTCCTCAAGTATGTTTCTTTGTGCCACAGCTGTTGGCAGTCATAGTATTTGTAGGCTGAGTATGGGGATGCAGCTTTCTGACCCTTGTGTTTCAGTGCTGTGTGGTCAGTATGAGTCCTGGAGGTAGAGGCTTGACCAAGCCCTGCTGCAGTTACAGGGCTGAGGTTCAGCTCTTGCTGAGGTTTGTGTCCCCCATTGTTTCCTGAGATTCATGCCTGGGTTTCAGTGCCTGGATCTCACTGGTAATTACTTGATATATATTTGTAAAAGAATGAAATCTCTAAATTGCTTTCTACTCCTCCACTTTTGCCTCTTAAAATGCTGCCTTTATAACAGAGTAGTTTAATGGCATGTTGAGGCAATTACAAGTTCAGAAATTGAACTGCTAGAGGTGATCTTTTTTTGATTTTGCTATTAAATAGATTTACCTGGGTTATATCCCAGGCTCTGCTGAATAGCTTTGCTGTGCAGTCATTTCCCGGAAGAGAAGGTTCTATCTGAACTTTCACAGGGACGCAGGGGCCAGGCAGGTCCTGGTGGCATGTTCACTGCTCCAAGCCAGCATGAAGCCTTCCATTCTCTTTTCCCAGGTGTCTTGGCATGCTTCATAGGCACAGCGCTTTCTGTTCATTGCCTGTATGTGCAGATAGATTCATGACACAGCTGCCTTGCTACGTCCCCAGCCCAGTGCAGATAGCAGTGTATCCCACAGCTCCTTTGGTGAATATGCCAGCTCCTGAGTTCAGTACAGTGTGGAAGAGGAGACAAAAAGAGGCTCTGTGAAGGTTCCCAAACCATGCAGTTTGTACCTGAGCTACTGCAAGAATTGTGCAGGTGTGTACAAAGCAGTAAAAAATGCTGCCTCGGCCTCCCTTTCACTGGGGAGCAGTAACTGACATTAGGCACAAGTTTTACAGGGTTCAGATTCCCTTTTGTGTGGCTTCTTGTCTTCATTGCACGTTTGAGTGTCTGCTGAGAGCTTCTTTCTTCCCCACCTGCTGTTGTAGGCAAACAGTCTCATTTTTCCCCATGTTGCTCAACTTTCCATCCTTCGTTCAAGTATTGGCTCTTCTCTGCGCCCCCACCCCCAACTCTTATCAGCTCTGTGGTTTCTAAACCTGACACCTGAGCCTCTCTTCTGCTTCTGTAGGAATTTGACTCTTTCAGCTCCCTCCAGAAAAGTTAGGGACAGCCAGCTGTATCAAGGATATTGCCACTCTTTTGTTCTCCCCAGGTAGGACTGGTTCAGGTACAGACAATCTTTAATAATCAACCTGTTTTGCGACAGAGCTTCCAACACTCTCGCCCGTTTTCCAAAGCACGTGGAGTAACAGACAGAACACAGTAGAATTTTTAAGAATAGAGGTGGTTCATAAAATAAAATGGGGATTCATGAATCATACCTAGGTAGACTCCCCAAACTGTCTTTCACGTGCATTAATTCCGGAAAAAAATGGGCATATTTATACACACAGTGTCGCTCCATAAGTAACAAGTTTCCATTATAATGAACTGTTTTTAAAGTTAATTATATTCCCAGGTGTTACTATTCTGGTAAAGTTAATAGTAAAAAAAAAAAAAAAAAATAATGTACAGGTGACTGATCTTGAAACAGATTTAAAAGGATACTTTTAATAATTTCATGTAATTGTTACCCTTTGGTATTCCCTAGAGCTATACAATTATGCTATACAATTATGTCTGTGGAAAAAATATATAGTCTTATTACCAATAGTCAGAAAAGAAGAGTGTGGCCAGCAGGATGAGGGAGGTTCTCCTTCCCCTCTACACTGCCCTGGTGAGGCCTCATCTGGAGTACTGTGTCCAGTTCTGGGCTCCCCAGTTCAAGAAAGATGAAGAGCTACTGGAGA
>Ga0065711_1030889_pt1 | contig 31139 bp, 18 predicted proteins | sample Hoacrofraction12_FD_59098 | JGI IMG/M metagenome (GOLD analysis project Ga0065711, IMG submission 59098) | Hoatzin crop microbial communities from Cojedes, Venezuela - Epithelial fraction 12 v2 (version 2) | ecosystem: Host-associated > Birds > Digestive system > Esophagus > Crop | place... | reverse complement strand
GGGGGGGGGGGGGGGGGAGGGAACCCTCACGGCCACTTGTCCATCACCTCTTTGGCCTGAGACTAGAGAAAGGACAAGTGAAACAAATGGGGTCACAGCTTAGCAGATATCACAGAGCCACCTAACAAGGAAAAAACCTGCCTCCTTCAGCTTCAAATGACTCAAAAGAGAAATTGTTCCACCACTTCAGCTTTTTGGCTGCACACCCCCTTAGAATAGAGTGCAGTAAGCGTTTTATCATCTCTATTTTCTAAATCTAGGTCACCTCAATCCGTGGCTGCGCTGCTAGTGATACCTCTATGATTTGCCACAGCCCTGGCTTGAAGTAAACCAGCAGCAACTTAGGAAATGCTAAACGGCAGGCAGTGTCTACCTAGCAAATGGAGGGGGCTTCTTATAACCCAGTCTCTGCACAGACTCTGAAGGAGATGGATCACCTACCTTCAGTGACAGCTCACTTACGAAGAAAAGCTTTTGGGCCCACAATCAGAAACCAAGAAAATTCACATCTTCAGCTGCTGGACACAACAACAGGAGAATGCATCATTCATTATCACAATGCTGTTCCAGTATGCCTACAAAACTTGCCTCTGGTAAGAGGAAACAGAGATGGAACAGACTGAGAAAGCGGTTTGCACAGTGCTGTCAAACTTTCTGGAGATATCCTGACGTCTCTCTTTGAGATACTTGCAGGTCTAAGACCAGCATAATCCAAGTAAAAAAGTTAAATCTGAAACTAGCCCTCGCAGTTCAAAAAATGTAGTCTTTTCCCTTGCCTTGCTTGTGTGGGATTGTGCCTTAAAAAGGCCTAAAGGATGAAAACGTAGAAGATGGTCTCATTTATCATAGCAATGTCTATTGCTGCAAACTGGAAGAGGGAGAAGTGCTTCAGACCTGCTTTAGATTAGGAAGAGACAGGAGAAATAAAAAGAGCATCTGATACGAAAATAAAACTATTTTGGTCACCGCCATCTCCCTTATTCTAAATGAAGCAATTGTGGGCTACGTTTGTTTTGCATTCATAATTAGCAGACAGAACAGATGGCAAAGGCGTCACTTAAAGCCACATGTCCGACAAAATAACCCAGGCTGCCAGTGCAATATTTCACTAGGAACAAGGAATACTTTCCCCTCTTCTTCCCATTGAAACGTATCCCAAAGAACCAAGGCCAGCACATGTTTGCATCAAGTAGGGGATTCACCGCAAAAAGGAATCCATTGTGTTTTGCAGTGTGTTGATTACTGGCTGAGTGAGGAAGAAAAGGGCAATAGCAAACGGATTGCTAAGAGAACAAAAAATAGGAATGGAAACTTGCAATACATTGCCAGCCGTATAACGAGGGGCTCAAATAAACATATACTCTCTCCTCCCTTTAGTCTTGTGGTTCAGGCATAGGCTGGAACTCAGGACATCTGTGTTTCATTTAAAGGACAGTTGAACAGGAGAATATTTAGCAGTGAAGGTATCGGTTGTCCCACACTCGTACCTGACTCCTGTATTAAATGCCCTTAACCTCTCAATACCTATCTCAGTTTTAGGATACTGGAAAACTCACCGACAAACAAGCAAGGCACAAAATTTAATGCATCAACCCACTGCATACAGACAGTTCATAACCATGGCTAGGATCCACTATTTCACTAGAAATCTGGAGTGTGAAACAGAATGACAGAATCACAGAATGGCAGGGGTTGGAAGGAACCTCTGCACTCCCATCCTATTTCCTCTGCCACAAGCACAGGCAAGGAATGAAGTAAAAACAACCCAAACCACATACTCGCTGAAAAAATTACTGTTCCTTGGTCTATTGGATGGAACTGTACTGTGTTTGGCTTGTGACAACCAGAATACAGGTATGTGAACATCTCAGAGGATGAACTTCTCTGGGGAATCTCTCCTGACAGCCCATCTTGTGTGACAAAGTCTCTTTGTTAAGTTCTTAACCTCCTACAAAGCCCCAGCAATTTAATCATAGTGAATATCCCTGCTTGTTGGAAAGAAAAAGGAGAGACAGATACTAATATAATTTTGTTCCTTTTATAGCCTTGTGAGGTCCTCCGACAGCCTTGCTGATGGACTACAAGAGGATTTTGGCATCTGAGCACTACGGATAAGCTGTTCCTAGCATGCATGACTGAGCAGTATCAGGACACAGACTGACTGGCAATATAACAAACATCATGAGCCTTGCTCACTCGTATTGCAAATGTGCTAATAATCGTGAGCTTCCATAGCTATTGCAGTCTTGAAACCTGCTCTCTGATACTATTAAGATGCTAATAATTGTGAGCTTTGTCCAGCTATTGCAGCCACAGGCCTCCTCTCTCAGATACTGCAAATATGCTAATAATTGTGTGCCTCAATAGTTACTGCAGCATAGAACTTTGCTCTCTTGATATTGTAAATATCCTAATAATAATAAGGCTCAGTACTACTGTAGCCTGTGCAGTTCATCCTCAGCAAAAGAACAATGCCTAGAGAAAGAGCATAGATCTTTAGGAAAGCGCACAGGCTTAGGGAAAAAGGATAGGTGTGTGGGAAAGAGCACAGACCTAGAGAAAGAGAATAGGTCCCTGCCAGAGACTTCAGTCCCTAGGAAAGCATGTGGTCCTAGGACAGACCTCAGCAGGACCCACAGCTACTATCTCCACCTCCTCCCCCTGGCCGAAGACCCTTCCAAAAAGGGAAAGCCTCCCTGGGGAGGAATACATCGATTAAGCCCCAGCTATCTGCCAAGTGTCTCCCTATGGAGCAGGATGGACAGGCTGCCTTAACACTCACCCTCTCAGTGAGGCTCATGGGATCCCAATGACACTTGGAGCAAACCCTTTAGCAGTTCTCCCTCAGGCCTTTTCTTCCCTGATTAACCCCTCCTTCCCCCCAAAAGCATGCCTCATACCACTGTGAATTAGAAACACCCACATAGTGTCAGCGCAGAAGCACTGGTACTCATGTAACAGGACTAATGCACGTCAACAGAGATGTTTTTTCCTACAGGGCAGCACAGTAACTTCCTTGGGCAACTGCAGCAGAAAATCTCTCCCAAGCACTGCTGCTTCACTCACCATCTACCGGTGTAGGAAAGGGCTCAGAAGTTTCAGCAAGTTCCACAATATTTTCTTATATAGTTTAAAGAACATTCCACTTTGAACAGAGAAAGCCCAGTCACGCTGTTTTATGGGTGAAAGGACTTAATACAAAGCAGCTATAGTAAATGCAAGATACAGTTAATTCATCTTCCTAAACCAGATGGTTCTAACAATTTTGGATACCTTGTTCCTACTTCTTCTCTGTTGTACAGTGGAGACAACTTTGTTTTTACTTCTTCCCACAGTTATCTGAACATTCATAAGCAGAGAGCATTGTGCAAGAAACAGGCTCATCCGAAACATCAGTGTGACTTCCCCCCGGCTTCAGCCTCAAATGACATTTGCTTTTTGTTACCTCCACTAGCTCTAAGCCACAAAATCTCCCTGCTTTTGCCAGTTGCTCACTAATCCAAGAGAAGGACCCCTACATGCTATGCCACTAGGACACACAGCCCAGGGGCATAGCTTAATACCCTCCAAAGTTAGAGCTGGACATTGGTCCACTGGCGTAACTTTTAAACATTCGGCCACTGCTGTAAATTAGGAAACTGCCCCACAAGTGCTCCAAGAGCTGTTCAGCAAATACTGGGAAATTCCTTTAGATTTGTAAGAGAGGGAATAGCTGCTACCAGTATACTGTCCTCACCACTTCTGCGGCTTGCAGAGAAGCCAATGAAAACTTCAAAGGGGCTACAACTTTTGTAGGTAAAAGTCAGACTGTAAGAAATCTGCCCCAATGGTCTCAGACTCATTCCACAAAATGACTCAGATTCCTTACACAGAAATCTGGGGATCTGAGGTGCCCAGAAGAGTGATTCTCAAAATATCAGACTCAAGTCTTAGCTACTCAGTTTGCTGCCATGCATGTCCCGCTCAGGCCTCTGCATAAAATGCAATGGCCATGGTCAATTACATGCAAAGCCCTGAAAGCAGATGACACCGTCCTCCATTTCTGCAGAAGACCAGTGGTGAAAAGACCAAGTGAATAGAGGAGAAGACCATGTCACCTGCCTGGGCTCTTCAGACCTTAGAGGTCAGTCAGTGCCTTAACCAGCTGGCTGTCGGCTGCTTTCTAGCGTCAGGACTCACTGCACTTCCTGCTAAAGTTGTGGAAAAAAGATGGAAACATTCAGTGTACTGAAAGACAGAAAACAGCTCCCTGATGTGCTGCCTGCAGCACTCACCTGGCAAAGGGGGAACCTGGGCTCCAGACCCTGCTTCAAGGACTACGTACAAGTTCTGCATTAAATAGTCAGCAGCTAAAATGCACAAACAGTCCCCAAAGCTGTAATCTCAATATAAATAGTAACCAAAATTAAAATTTCACTAGTCAAATCCTCAGTACAATCACTGGAGGAGGTAGGAAGGTGAATACCCGCTTTAAGACCTTGCCTCTGTCAATACTTAGTTATTCACGCAAAGTGGAACAGCATTAACATAGGCTGGAGTTTAGCACACATTCCTGCAAGCTGGATGTGGTTCAAACCTGCTAAAGGTAGGGGAGGTAATCGAACTGGGGTCTCCCACATCTGATGTGACTGCACTAACTCCTGAGACGCTTGATGAAAAGAAGATGCTACCATCGCTGCTGCTGCTGCCTACCATTCCCCCTTCATCTTGCAAATCCAGCCTTTAAAGCTCTGCATTTTGCTTTGTTAAAGGTCAAGGCAAACATATTCTGTTAAGTACGAGGAAAAAACGGTGTAGGAGTAAAAGATTCCCTTTGGAGGGGGGAAATGCAGACTCTTCTCACTTACCTTCCTGATTTTGCCAATGATCTCCCTTACTCGCTTCCCCCTAAAAATAGCCCATTATTCACACAATCCAGGAACAGATTAATCCCACTTAAATCAGGGGTAGACATCTGAAAACCATACACTTCTAATTCAGGCACCAACAAACTCCACAGATTAACAGGTGTCAACATATTCATGCGCAGGGCTTAATAAAAGACATTTGGACCCAGAATTCAACAGTAGCAGAAGAAAGCTGGTATGCTTATCATATAGGCATGCACACACATTATTCATCAGTTCACAAGCCATATTATCATGCTATCTACACCCATATGTGTTATTCACTATGTTACACAGTAGGCATATGTGCATTCAATATTTAATCTGCAATAGCACTTGGGGACATCAATTAGACATGTGTTACATATTTTAGAACATACATAAGTAGACAAGTAGAGAGAGATGAATCTCAGTGCAAAGAGAGATATTTCAGATCTCCAGAGGTGAAGCTCTTTACAAATTAATTGATTGGGTCAATTCACCTTTATGTACAGTGCTCCTGCAAGTCATAAGAACTGGCTATTACATGGTGTCCTACCATTTCTTCATGGTGGGAATTTTACCTGGTATGTATCATACCTCTCATTTCCACAGCAGTAATTTTTGCCCACAGGCGAGATTCTCAGAAGTGCCATAAAGTATGCAGTTACCTCATTCCTACTGTCTAATCATAATTTCAACAGAATTAGGTAACCAATCTCAACACCAATAAATTTATTATCATTGTTCAACCCATTTTTCCTCCTCGCTTTTCATTTATTCAATTAAACCTATTCACATCTACTGTCTTGTATTAATGCTATGCATTTATGGCACTTTGAAAAAAAGGATTCCCACAGTAAGAGGCAACTTTGAACTCTATCTTGAATTCCAAATCTCCTGCTGGAAAGACACTAGCTTGAGATGTCTGCAGCCAGCAACCAGCTCACAAAAGAAAGAATATGGACCACTAGTAGCAGTGCAGGGGCTCCTGGTAACTTCTGCAGAGCTACACAAAGCACCTTCGTGGCATAGGTCAGGCAGGCTGGAAGTCTCCCAGGCGTGCTTTTTCCACAATTTCTTTCTGAGTTTGGGCAACGAGGCTGAGATACCTTAAGAATGCCTGAGCAATTCTCACAGCCTCTTGAAAATCAAGTTTTTTATTGATTTCTGCATGTCTGAGCATGCCGGAAAGCCTCAGAACTGTGTATTACCAGTTACTTATGACAATGAGACCATGATATTGCCTGGGGCTTGTGAAGTATAGATAAAAATTATCCCAACACTAAGACATACTTTCTGATAACAAGTTTAACGTTCCTTTGGCTTTCTTGCATCCTGTTACTATAAATTCTTGCCCAAATTTCTCAGGAGGGCAGAACTCAAATCCATTTAGATGTACCCATGTAGTAACAAATAAAATAATAATTAATAGGTTACTTAGATACAGGCTTTCCATCTTAGGGCAGAGGAAAGTATTAGTTAATTAGTCATCAAGTTGGCATTAACTTATCTTTTGGCACCCACAATAAAATGTAAATCTAAAATGAGCAGTAAGGGGGGAACAAAGAAAAAAGAAGCCAACAATAGTTTCGGAAATGGATGACAAAATCCAAATGTTCTGCCTCACTGCTGCTAAATTAAGCACAGTGTTATCAGTGCAAAGATTAAAAAAAGAGAGATTTTCCTCTGAACCTTAAGTCACTCTTCTTGGCTGCACAGGACATGACAGCAGTGAAGACAAGAGAATTCACTCACCCTGAAAATGAGTGGAAATAAAAAATGATCTGCTCCGTTCTTGATTTCCCCAAACACAGTTCTGTAGAATAGAAAAAGAAAGAAGGACATTAGTTATTGTATGCTGCAGACAAAGAATCAATCCCGCATGCTCATTCTCTTCCCAGGCACTATCCAACCCACCTTTGCCTTGCTCTGCCTTCAGCCATTCTCCCCTGCAGGGCACAACGGCCAACCTGCCCATTTTTCGTACTGCTAAGTGGAAAGGGCTCTAGCGAGATCCTGTCTTTAGCTGAATATTGTTCTGGGAATTATTCTGGTGTAAAAATGATGAGAAAAATTGTTTTCCCACCTTCCATCAGAGGCTTTCAGCTGATGAACAAAGATGAAAGATCCTCATGTGGAACTGACTTTTCTCCAGTTGATTTTATTTAGCTTCCTTTTGAGTAAAACTCACTCTTTCACGGAGAGGTCAGTTCCAGAAATACATGCATAATGTTTAATGTATGCATCAATTTGAGTATTAAGGGATGCACGGTTCTCCCATGATTCCTCTACCTGCAGCCAAACTGCACCTTCTCTTCCTTTTGCTTTGTATGCATAATGAATGTCAGTTGGGTTTTTGTTTGTTCTGTTAGGATTTTCTAGGTTTTTTTGCAGAAGCAAAAGAGGCATCTCAGCATCTCTGCCCATATCATACAGCAATGACAACACAGAAGACACCAAAAGGGACATTACACTCTTCTCAACTCCTTGAAAAATCCTTTATTCTCCTAATTAACACTAAACTGTGGGAAACATAGGCCTTAATTTTTAAGGTGATCCAGGGCTTTCCTATTGTTTCTACTACTGTTGATTTTTGGCAGTATTACTAATTATTACTACTTACTAATTATTACTACTACACCAGACCATAAACTGGCGGCCTCAAGTCAAACGAATCCAAAGTCCATCCAACCCAAACTACCTCTACTGAAGACCTTCTCCAAGATCTTGGGCAAGCCATGTACTCTTCTGGTGCCTCAGTTCCCCACCTATTAAGGTAAGAGAGAAAGCTCTAGCTTACGGTGATGCAGTGCTGTGTGAGTACTACAGACCTGGAAGTTACCTAAGCACTAAGATGGAGAGATATGCTTTGACGCTCTTGGGCTCAAAAGACAGATCAAAATGGTTTTGGGATCAGATAGTTAATCCTAGTCTTTAGCATTGACCCATCCTTGGTAAAATCACTTAATCAACCTACATCACCACGCATGTCTCACATAAAGCTGATGATATATTCCCCCTCAGAAGAAAAATGGTGAAAACAATTAACACTTTGTAAAATACTGCCAAAAAGAAAACTACTACATCTGGCACTTTTACCCCAATCCAGATGAGAACCAGCAAGGGAAATGATTATACACATTTCTTCCAAAACTACAATTAATAAACATTCAGTTCAGTTCCATGTCAAATGTTTTGCAACCACTTCTGGGTGTTTATTTGATCACAGTAACTGTGCTCCTTCCTGCCCAGGCATAGGCAAATCACTGCCTGGTAAAGGAGACAGGAGGATGGATGTACACTTCGCTCCTCCAGGAAGCCATTTTATTGCCAAATGAACTGTGAATAAGCAAAGGCAGAGAGACAGCCTTAAAAACTATCCTTGCTCCTGCCTTTAATTCAAGATGGTCTAAGCTACGTTTGCCACAATGACCTCCCAGGAGTCCTACTATCATCCAAGACTCTCTAGAGTCTATAAACCCAGCATTGCCAGAAGGAATAAAGGCACCTGATACAGGGCAGCTCCACAGCCACACAACATCTGGGGACGTGGCATTCCACACAACCAGGTTCATCAAGCAAAAATCAATGTATTTCTAATCATCAGGGCTACTTAGGCACAGCACAGACTCCAGTGCTTCCCAGAGAGCCCCTACAAGCCCCATCCAAATGAAAACTTACTACTTCTGTGGATCCATATACTACCCCAAATATTCTCTTTCCTCCTGTTTCCCTTTTGCGATCAAAATGATGTGAAATTCAGGAATTCAGCATGTTCTGAACAAATGCATTAAACCTAGTAATATCTGGTCTTAGCTGCATCGAAGTCCGTTCAGAGGCTGCATTTTTTTCCCCAACTTGTCCAGCCACAAATCCACAGTAAGCAGAGGTACGATGTTTCTGGATCTCTGGAGAAAAAGACGATGCAGTTTTAGGTGTCAGGGTTTCTTTTCACTGAACCTTGCACTCATTAATTTCATTTCAAGAATGAAGCCAGATTTTTTTTTTTTTAATGTGGCTGGTTATTTGACGAGTGAAGCATTAGATTTGTGAGTTGTTCTGCAAGCCAAAACATGCTCCCTTTCATTCATAACACTGAGCTGCTCTGCGTTAAACAGCCGATTATCATGAATGAAGTGGGTGTAACTTCCTTGAAATCCTCCAAAGACCTGTCAAAGCAGAGCTACTGCAGCTCAGTTTTCTCCTTGAAGCGTACAGATCATTGGTTTAATTGTTCCACACTGATCCTGAAATATGCTTTCTTGGTTCAAAGCATTAAGTGGTATCATTTTTTGAGGAGGAAAGGCGAAGGGTGGAGAATGGTGCCTCAGGATAAGAGAGAAAAGTGGGTATATGTCTCAACCATCAAATTCATATTTTCTTTTGGAATCTAAACTGAGCTTCATCCATTTAAAAGCGTGTCAGACAAAACCTTACAAATCAAAGCCCTGGCCTGTTTTGCATGGATAATCAAGAGCCTCTGGCTCTTTTTGTAAGAGGAAACGTTTAACCCTAAGAGAAGGGGACTGATCTTATGGTTAAAGTGCTGGCTAGTGACTTAGAAAATTAAAATTTGGCTCCAGGTTTGCCATCCTTGATCCCATTTCAAACCTTACAGTGCTGCCCCAGTGTTACCACTTGTACAAAGGAACATGCTGATATTTGCAAACTGTGATGGTGTTTGAGCCTAGAGACTGAAAGACTGCACACACACCAACAAATAAACATACCACAATCTGTGCCTATGACCTTGTTTAATATAAAGATCTTCCCAAGGATGGCCACCGTCTTTAACAAAAAGACCTGCACCATCTCAGCTATCCATCTTCTCACAGTTTAGGACACCAATGGATGGATCTCGCCCAGCAATAAACTGTGACAGTGCCATTGACTTTGGCAGACCCACTAAATATCTGATCCACGTCTGACCTCTTGCCTAACATTTTTAAAGCCTGACAAGCTAGAGATGACTACAGGAAACTCTGCAAAGAAAAACAAAAACATGAGTACTAACACACTTACAAGGGTTAGTCTCACTAAACACTGGGGAAAGTGGCACCAGTGAAAACTATTAAAATTTTTGTATTTCAGCTCAGATTTTCTGTTAAATTGCATTATCTCACCCACAACCAAAACAACAAATCTTGATGGTAGTTTCATGACAACAGCTTTTACAGATCTCTTAACAGCTATAACACTAACAAAGGCTGGCACTTTCGGAAAAAAAATTTGTCCAGCATTTTGGAAATTTCAAAACTAGTAACACACTGCAGGCAGCTCCAGAGACAGTGCTGCTTCCCACCTGCTCCTGATGCCTTTCTCACCTCCCTGCAAGGAGGTAATACCCACCTGGGAGCACTCACATTTGAGTGGAGACTGTAGTCTACTGACATGCTGTCCCCCCTCCTTAAGACTCCAGTGCAGTAAGCTAAAGGTGCCCATAGCAGGACAGGTACTCTACCAGCTCCATCTTGTAAAAATCCACATCTCTTCCTTGCTTATCAACAAAAGGAAATCACAAGACTATGTCCCAAGGGATTACTCTGCTCCCATCAAAGTAAGCGAGAATTTTGATGCTGGTTTAAAAAGCAGCAAGAGCTGGCTGATATACAAGCAGGTCTGACAAGTTGCATTTTCATTATCATTACTATTACAGGCATGAGGATTCATTTCTATTTATCTTAAGCTGGCATTCAGTCCTGGATTTAAACTGCATCTGTGGTTGCATTGCTGTGAAATGTATCACTACTTATGACTCACACTGCAAAGGACACATTTGTAAACTGACCCACCATTGACAAAATCCTCTCTTTCTTCATTTGTAGGAGGCGAGATGAGGCATAGGTTCCTTGTCTGATTCATTTCCTGAGGAAATTTTTACTCTCTGCATCTTTTTCAGTCCTTATTCAGTCAGAGAGTAGTGAAGTGATTAATACAAAATCCATGCTTGACACAGAGTGGAAGGAGGATTCAAATTCTTTTAAAATCAGCGCTTAATTAATTGCTTAGAAAAACAACCCATTGCCAAATATGTGTGGGGTTGTTTTTTGGCTTTTTTTCTTTCCCTTTTTTTTTTTTTCCAGTTGAGAAAGCTTTTTCAGTTGAGAAACTAATTACAGGCAACGGCACACAGCGAAATGCACGAAGGACAAATCTGGCACCTTTTGAAATCAGCCCCTCAGAAGGAAGAATTAGCAACCTGGACAGAGCTCCAGGCAACTCCAGCTCTCCTGCGTCTGGTGTTCGATCTAATTCACTCAGAGCCAGTTCTGGTCCTTTCTCACAACACTGCAGAAATCCTAGGAGAGCTGGATACCTAACACCTCTGACAAACACAGACAATGAACAGAAAATTAAAATTGCCAGAAATAAAAGATAACAGAAAGACAGCTCTGAGGAAAGTGCAGTAAGTTTCTTGACAATTTTTATCTACCTGATTATTCGTATCAAGACAGTACTAACCAAGTCCAGATCGGGATAGGGTAGTGAACAATCCCCGGGGCTTGAAAGGCTGTTCAGAACTTGGCACTCGGGATCAGGCGCATTTCTCCAGCCTATTAGGGTGGACAAAGTCAGCCTACAGAATTAGGGAGAAAAATGAATGTGTCCTTTCCCTTCATTTCTTCTCCCCTTCTCCCTCTCTCCACATTCTTCTCCTCTCGTCTTTTGCACTGCGAGCACTGAATGATGGGATTTTTGACATCAGAGGAAAGTCATCCTTTCTCCACTCCCCCAGCTCCTGTCCGCTTCCTCCTTATACACTACGTCTGTTCGTTTGCATACTAGATCCCCACTCAAAGAACGGGATCAGCTGATCCAACCACAGCTTCATCTAACTAAGCATCCTAAATCCTGCCCAAAGTAGACCAGACTGACTGGTTCATTCACCCTGGCAGCCTGCTACCAGCAAGCCTTTAAAGTACATTTTGTAACTGCTACATAGCTGGCACCGACTATAGTAAAGTCATTGTTTAGTCAAGGTAAAGTGACCTCTATTTACTCAGACAACTCAGCTGCCTACAGGGAATAACTGGATTTGAGAGAAGTGAAAATTTGCTGGGAAAGTTTCACTTTGGCTGGGCTGAGGCTAACTACAATAAGCTAAATGTTTGGTCAGTTCATGCCCTTTCTCCTGCAGTTTCTTCAGTCCTTTGATTTATTATCTGCGACTAGACAGCAAATGACCCCATCCAATTTCAGCGAGTCTGTGGTAAGCCAAAGACAGATGAGAGACTTGTTCAACTAAGGATATTCTCTGATCTCCAATAAATACCCCCTCGATTACCATAAGCTGCCAGGCACCTGCCATAAGTTGTTTATTCATGTATTAAAGAATAGCATTAACTGAATCAGGTCTTCTTCTACACGCAGCTTCGCATTCCCCCCCTCAAACAACTCCAAGCGTGAGTGCAAGGTCATTGCAGCTGTGCCTTACGGGATGGTGACTGGGATGGTGCGCGGGGTCGGGACAACGGCCGGTGCAAGCTGAGCACCAGCCCAGGAACCGTGTCTGCAGTGACTCAGGCGTGACTCTGAGTCACGACGCTTCTCCCGCTTCCTCCTTTCTCCGGGGGGCGGAGGTAGGAATTTCCTGCTGGCCCGTCCTTGTAAATCATAACGTCCTGTTGCAGCAACGCTGTTGGGAGGCTGGCTGAGTGGGAGACCTGGAGCCGCTTCCCAGTCCACCTGCTCTGCACAAGGAGACGGGGCACACTGCCCCACTCAGGCGTGTACACTGGGAAGCAGGACCCTGCATCCCCTCACTCCACTTCGCAATTCAATTTGCAGAATAGCCCGGACGCCTTCAGATACCTAACAGCTTGACTGAAACTGCGTACTATCCATCCAGCCATCCAAGAACTCAACTGTCCTCTTACAAACACATGAATTACCCTGATATAATCCAGGTAATTTCTCTGCCTTTCTTCAAAACAGCATCATAAGTGAGAAGAGAATGAAGTCGTAAATGTCTGTATGGTATCCCCTCTACCCACGAATTTGGAGGTGAAAACCAAGACATTTGGCAGAGGTTCTGGGACAAATCCAACCATTAAATGCCACCCTGTGAAAGTCTTCCCAGCTGTCCTTCAAAAAAGTTTAACTTAATTACAGTTGCAGCTGGAAGGACTTCACTATCACAAAAGAATTCAAAACCATGGATGAGCTGTGCTGTGATAACCCTGAGAAAAGCCAACGTATAACTGTGAGAAAAGCGGCCACGCGTAATTAGGAAGGGAAGGAAACATATAAGCTTTGTGAAGACTGCCTTCCAGAGCAGTTCTAACCTATTCGCTGGTGAAAATCAGTGTTTGGAGTAAGAAACTGAATGGTGGAGAGGAAAAGAGGGATGCTGGCAGAGATGGCACTACGCAGAATTCCTGGTCATATTCCAGGGATGGTGAGACAGGACCAAGTTTAGTTTGCACCAAATACATGTGCAGGACGCAAACTGAGCTCAGTATATACCATGGCAGTCATTCCTTCAGACTCCACACAAAGAACTGGACTGACTGACACCACTGATTTACTTCACAGGCTCACCTGACACACAGCCATGTTGTACAGTGCTTAATCACTTTACTTAAAGTAACTGTTAAGTACCACACAGTGGCAAATAATATTACGCTACAACATTAGCAGCACCTACCACAATAGGATTATATCCCTTCAGCCATGCTGGTATAGATATGTGCCTTGCCACCACGTGTGGACAAAGTGAATGGGACTTCACCTTTCTCTGTATATTTTTAATCATGCACCATTATATTGGTTTAATTTCATTTTTTCTAGGGCTAACTCAGCTTTAGCTATTGCAGAGAAAAATATCACAGTGTTCAGCCAATGGAGACACAAAGGGACACGCACACAGGCAGGTCACCACTTCAGACCAGGACTGTTAACAGCATTTTATGACACTGGTAGTGGAGGGGGAGTTTGTGGACAGTCAAATCTGAATGGATTTTGGCACATTCTTTAAAAAGTATGTTTTTTGAGAGAGATGAAATGGTTCCAGTCTGACTTTCACATCTTATCTGGAATACAACAGCTCTTGGAGCATCTTTTGGAGTATATCATATCTGTGCATCAAAGACTTATACAAAAAAATTTCACGAGAGCTCTTCTGTCTACAGACAGAATCAAATGCAATGACAAGGAAATTAAAGCTAAGTAGATTTTGACCAAATAAGACACTCATTTTTAACAGCCAACGGCAATTAACCCCTGGAAGTGCTTCTGAAGGACAGCGGGTGGTTTCCCATCACTCAACGTTGTAAAATCAAGGATAGATATTTTTTATCTAGACAGATGCAGTGCAGACAGGGAAGTCTTACGGGCAGCATTACACAGAAGGTCAGAGCAGGCTCTGACGAGGATCCTGGCTGCCTCCACCACCTACCCAGCCATTCACCTACTGACTCCCTGCACTGTTCTTGCAGTACATAGCCTTGTTGTTCACAGTCAGTCTGTTTCCCCACGGATGACCAGACCTGACCCTGCTTAGATTACAAAAGCTAAAGGGTTCAGAAGTGAGGAAAACAGGAAATCCAAACAGTGAAAATCTCAGCAATAGCGTTTCCTAACAAAGACCTTCAGATCTCACTCTCAGCCAACAGCTGTCTTTGTGACGTCCAAAAAGAACGATGTTTAGCATGGTGAAGACTGTGTCTCTGCCATTTATTTTTACCCTGTTTATTTTTCTATACTGTGACATTTTCCTCCTTTTTAAAATTTTGGTCATAAATGAGGGCGCTAATCCAGACCTAAGAAAACATACACGAACGCACGTACTCCATATGCTTCAATTACATGGGCTCATAGGCTGGAATTTTCCCTACAGAAAACCAAACCAATACCTTTGCACCACTTAAATTCCCCTTTGGGCCACAAAATGGGATTGAATGCTGCAGAGTCTTTTTATTTCAAGAGAACTGAAATCAATGACCTGTAGTTTAACTTGTTACACAGCAAAGTCTGGGATTGCAAAGCAACTCAAAACACTATCCTGTGGGGAAGGACGAGCAAAAGTGGAAGAGTGGGGAAAGCTTAAATCTGAAGAAAAAATACTATGTTTATTTGCTTTACTGTTTCTGCATTTTAAAATTTACCCAAATGTTCTGACCTAATATCATACACATGCAAATCACAAGTGTGGCTGAGATACTCATGCGAGCTCTGTGGGCCACATCTGTGGGATGGCATAAATTGGTGTAGCTCCTATGCCGTTGGGTCACAAGTGAAGATGTTACCCTAGGCCTGTATGTAGAGTATTACAGGAATTTAAGGAGGTTGAAGAGGTATTTTAAGGTCTGGTCGTTTTGCATTCAAATTTTAAATTTCATCCACTTTTTGAGGTGAAATGTGACTTCTCTCCCCGGCAGGAGAGGCTGGGCAGGTTTTTGCCATCACACTGCCATCTAGTGATGCGAGTCTGCAAGGCAAAACAGCTGGCAAAAGATGGCTGACCAACAACAGCAAGTGCTCCAGCCAAGTTCTCAAAGGAGGGTCCAGAATTAAATTAAATTCAATTAAACAAAAAGAATGGCTAAAGGCACACGCAGTAGTGGCCCTCAACCATTTACGGGAAAGATAAGCATTGCTGTACATAAGATAACAAACCACTTACAATAGAAGGGGTTGCATGGAAGCTCATCCATTATCCAGCTGTTATCCATCACAGGGGACATTCAGGACATGCAAGTTTGCAACTACAAGTCTCAAACTCCAGCTGCTCAGCTGATACAAGCTGCTATGGCTCTACCGATTTATAACCACCAAGCTCACATTCAAGCAAAACCTGCACAGAAGTTTTTCACAAGAACGACACTCTTGCAAGCGTTTAAATGGCTTTGGCCATGTTTCTTCCAGCTTTACTGGATACATTCCTCAGAATAACTCCCTCTTGCATTCAGCTCAGTTGTATCAGACCATCTGGGCCAAATTTCCACCATGGACCACTGTTATAGCCTCTATCTACAGCCCTCACTATGGTCAATCAGCACCCAAAAAGGATTTACTAAGCAAGCATGTCGTATTGCTTACAGAAAATCCTTCTTATAACTGCCATGCTCAAGGACTGGACAGCAAAGTTAAGGCTTAACATATGAACCTGAAATGAATTGACCTTTATGAGTTAAAATCCCAGTCCTAATGTTTTACTCATCTTGAGGATTTTTGTCCTCAGTGGTATGTGTGTCAGAGGGCGTGAAAGTGAGAGTGTCTTGAGGTTAACAATCGTTCATACTCATAGTGGATGAATCATATGATAATACCACAGCAACATCCTGTATAATTGTCGGGAGCCTCTATTTCTGGCAGTGTGTCCCTAGTCTGTCTCATGAGTAAATGTTATTTGTGCTTTACTATATAAAACCAAAACCAAACTAAATTATACAACGGGACACTATTCTGCAGGCACAAGCCAAAATCACAAGTGCCTAATCGAGCCTTCAGTTACCCACTTCAATGATGAATTGTGTGATGAAGTTAATAAGGCTGAGATGGATATCTCTGTTCTTCATCTGATTAGTACATGAGCAACTCTCCACATGTGAGTAACAATATTTGTGTTTCCTTAGCCACAATTGAACTCAGTGGGACTATCACATACGTAAAGATCTGAGACTTCGCTTGTGAGGCAGTGGGTGCTAAGGGAACAAGCATTGTATTGCAGGTCAGAAGATTTATGCTTTCCTTCTGGATGACTACAAGCAAATCACTCCTCCATTTTCTCCCTCCCTTTCGTCTGTTCAGACCTACAGGCCACAGGCTTCACTGCTCTTTGAGCAACAGAGCTGCACCACGAGGACACCCAACTTGCTTCACCAACCCAAACACAGACCTACCTGTGGAAAGCAAAACACAACATGGCAGGCAATGCCAGAGCATCACAGCAAGTCACAGATCTAGAGCAAACCCCCTGGGATGCAGTAAAAATACCAAGTATCTGTACCACCCCTAGCACAAAAAGGCACCAATCCAGCCTGGATGCCCTGTGTTGGGGTTTCAAACATACATCACCCTGCCCTAAACACTGCGGCTGCCTGTGGCTGCACCACCAGGGCTACACAGATAACATCCTCAGCTCCTTTGGGGTGCATACATGGCTGCTGCCACACATCCCTCCACTGGGAAATGTTTGCTGTAATGCACACACTTTGGGCAGAGGCCAGCTCTTGTTTGCGTTCGTAAGTTGATGGCAGGATTCTGGTCCATGGTTTGTGACTCTGGTTCCGAAGTGCTAACAAAACACAACAAATGCACTGGCAAACATAGCTAGTGTTTTATCCATAATCAAAGAAGCTTCAAGGGAACCATGGCTGAAACACCCTGGGAAAAATCAGGCTAATGATGCAACAACCTTTTTGCATGGAATAAAACTAGAAAAAAACCCTTAAATCCTGTAAAGCTATCCATTCAAACATTTCAGAACAAATGCTTCATTTCTCATTAGAAATAACTTTTTGCTTTGACATTTATTAGCTCTACTATTACATTTTTATATCTTAAAAGAAAAATTCAGTATCAACGTAGAACCTTTTAAATCCATCTATAGTGAATACATATATTTTTTAAATAGTAAATATTTTGATTAAATGTTAAATTCTATTCGGATGTATTATTCTTTGAAGTAAGCAGGGGACAGATAGAGGAAAAGCTTCCTCCAGAGAATTCCAAAGTATGGGCATGTTTCTGAAAACAGCTAAATTTGAAATAATTTGCAAGAACCGTCTTCCGTTTAGCTCTAAAAATAATGTACTTCTACAATGCCACCCGAGTTCACTAAATGACACCACTATTATTATTTCCATTGGAAATGCTTAATTTCAGTGTTTTAGGGGGGCTGGAACTAGACGATCTATAAGGTCCCTTCCAACCCAAATGATTCTATGATTCTATACTTGCAGTAGAAATGTACAGGAAATTTACACTAATAAGAACTAGAATTTTAAAACAATCTAGGGAATTAGCCACACATCTTCCATTAAAACTAAAGTACCCTTGACTGCTTTAAATTCTCAAGAGATTAATTTTAAGAAAATCTATTTAAAATTAATGTAGAAGTGGGCCAATATTACAGTGTGGGATCTGAAACCTTTTTCGCTGCAGTGGAAGCAGATGGGAATTTCTACATGCGCTGCACCCAAAAGGCACTGCTCTGGATTCTGAAGAGCCTTTAAATTATTTCATCCTCTGTCAAAAAAAAAACCCAAACAAAAAAACCCCGAAACAAACCCAAGCAAACTAAAATCAAACAAACAAGCAAAGGAGAACATCAGCAACAGAAAGCAGAAACACTTTATGAAGTCATGTTTACTATTCTCGCTTCAGATCTTTGGATCATTTGCTCACATTTCGCCACTTTCAAATCCCAAGCCTGAACGTGAACCTGGGTCTAAGACAAACCCAAATTCAGACACCGCTTCCCTGGATCAAAGGTTTCTATAAACCCCTTGCTGCAAGACCAGCCAGCCTGAGCATTCCTTGCTACAAAGTAAGAAAAAATCCCGTCAAATTCAAAAAATCCTCTTCCCTGCTGCCTCCTCATTTCCTGGCTGCAGCCGCAGCCGGAAATAGCTACATTTCCTGAGCAAGGCTGCTCCCCGGGGAACGGCAGCCCGGCCGCAGCAAGCATCCACTGGATGCTGGGGCTGGGCTAAGGTGTCTCAGCGGATTTTAAATCTGAGCTGAAACACCAGAACCGCAGCATTCAGGCTTAGCAAGGGACACCCGGGAAGATAAGGTGACGGGAGGGGGGGGGAGGGAGGAAAGGGGGAGGAGACATAAGCAGCAAAAAAAGATGGGAATATAAAAATGTGTTCAAGGAAAAAAGAAAAAGAAAGAAAGCAATGAGAGAAAGACAGAGGAGAGTGTTATCAACAGCCAGAGTGTGCGTTCAGTGAAATCAGATGTAACTCCATAGCCCCTCACATTTTAAAGGAGACTCTCCTTGCTTTGAAGAGGATATTTTCCTGCAAAGCACAGTCATGTTCAACGAGAAAAGCAATTTATTAAGACAACATGAAGGCTTCATTTTAGCCAAGTGGGAAGAGATTTAATAGCCCAGAGGGAGGGGGGAAAGATGGATGAACACAGACTACTTCTGAGAAATTCTGCAAATAGGTGGAGCAATTCACAATCCAATAAACCCCACAGGGGAAGCCGTACCTTTCCTTCCCGCATTGTAAATCCATTCTTCCTTGGCTCTTTGTGGCCAGGCAAGTCTCTGATTATCCAGAGCAGTGTGAAGTCCAAAGGAGTCCATATACCTTTCAAGTAGTCATCTTACATTGCTCTTGTCAATAGAACAGCTAACCAGTATTTCAGAGTTTTTACCATATTACCTTAGTGATGTCTATGGGAAAAGAATGCTCGTGGTTACAGAGGCTGAGAAACAGCCTGCGACATACTCATCGTTTAGCTGTAACCACCTAAAAGTTGGGTTTCCACATAATTGTTTGGGTGCTTTATATCACCAATAAAGAGATGAAGGCACCTGTGGGGGCAAATCAACCAACCCTAAAGCAGAGGGAAATGATATACACAAATCAACCCAACCCAAAGCAGATGGAAATGATAGACACTACCAGTCATTCCCTTGAGTAGCAGCCTGGTCTACACAGCTGGATTTTACATGACTGAACTTAGTCAAGAGAAATCTCACTCATGGAGGCAGTTTAAGGAAAAAATAAAAAAGATGTATATAAGGGTCTTACTTCCACTGTAATTAAATAATAATCTCAAGAAATGGCCATCAGTGACCTAAGGCCACACAATGAGCTTGCAGCTATGAACCACGAATTCCTGAGAGCCAGTCTACTAAGAAGCAGGCTTGGACTTGACCTCTGAATCATCCTACAAAGAGGATGTCAGTTGATAAAACTGTGCTGAGTTTAATTGTTGAAAATATCACCTCAACCTGACCAATATATCACCCCCTCAATCTGCTGAGCCTTCACAATTTTTACCCACAAAACATCTTTGCTTTGGTAATTATCAATCACCCTTATGCAGAAAGGTTCCTCCAATTTTTTTAACTGCTCAATCCTTTGAGAGACAGATGAATTTTAATGATTTAGATTATTAACCTAAAGGTTGATCCAGACTGGGAGGAACAGAACAATTTGTTTAATCATTATTATTATTTATAATTATTTAACATAGGGGAGAAAAATATCACCTTAAATGTCATCATGATGCTTTTTAATTGCCTCAGATGAAATTCAGAATAATCATTGCTCTGCAAATGTATACAGATCTAATTTTAAATACCCTAAGATGCTGGATATTTATCTGGAAAATGCAAAGAATGCATATTCATTACTGTATAGAGAGTTACAAAGACAGAAAAGAATTGATCAACCATTTATTGAAAATTCATTCTTCTCCCAGTTCACAAGTGGGCTGTAATTTGACATGAGGCAGAAAAATAAGCTGAGATAGGTAATTTTTTGTATTCATTCATTCCAGACTTTAGTACATGTCTTTTATGAAGAGGTATGTTTTATGGATGCGTAAGAACACATTTCTGTGTGGCTATAATTTGTAATACCTATGTTGTGGAGTTATCTGCATTCAGGATGGTCACACTAAGGGATGCCCAGCATATAGGGAATTTCAGTATATGAGGAATATTGGTGCCCAGGCCTATGTGGGGAGTATCAATACACAGGGAATACACCAAGTTTCAAAGGATTTTTTGGTGCTGTTGGTTTGGGTTGGTTTGGTTCGGGGGTTTTTTGCATTCATGTAGCTACTTCAGGGAGATGCACATGCACGCAAAGAAGTAGGTTTGGGGACAACTCTGCATAAGGCCAGCATCTCACGGGAATGAATAGCATAAAAATTGGATATGGGAAAGGCAGGTAGGGGGCTACCTGGGGAGGTTCCACATCCTTGCTTGTACAAACACACCGTAATTTAGAGATCATAGAATCATAGGTTGGAAAAGACCTCTAAGGTCATCAAGTCCAACCATCAACCCAATACCACCATGCCTACTAAACCATATCCTGAAGTGCCACGTCTACACATTTTTTTAAATAACTCCAGGGATGGTGACTCCATCACCCCCCTGGGCAGCCTATTCCAATGCCTGACCACTCTTTCAGTAAATAACTTTTTCCTAAATCTCCCCTGACGCAACTTGAGGCCATTGCCTCTCATCCTATCGCTAGTTACCTGAGGGACGAGACCAACACCTGTCTCACTACAGCCTCCTTTCAGGTAGTTGTAGAGAGGGATAATGTCCCCCCTCAGCCTCCTTTTCTCCAGACTAAACAGCCCCAGTGCCCTCAGATGATGAACCCAGTGTGAGTTACCATCAAATTTAAGTGAAATGGAAACAATTTTTTCCACATTGGAAGGACAATCTGTTGTAAAAAAGCCTCAGAAAGCAAACACAAAGAATTAAGCAATCATCTTCTCATGTTTTAAGACAATGGCGAGCTTAAGCATAAAGACAGTCACGCCAGTAATTCTGACTCCAGTACTGAGCTGATGCTTTGGGAGAGAATGTAGTTTACATTGCATTGAGTCTGGACGCAGGACTGTGAAACTGAACTAATTCGGAAATGCTGTAACTAGTTGAGCTAGCAACACAAATAATAGTTTGTATGGAGTTAGAAAAAATAGTCATTATTAAATGGGGGCGATGCTGAAGTTTCAGTACAAAGGAGCATTAGGCTACACCAGATAGGCAGGGAAAAGATCTTACTGGTTCAGAGAAACAACTTGATTCCCTCATCAAAATCCTCAGTTAAAAAAAAACTCCAGCACTTTAGTAGACACGGTCAGTGCCCGATTCACTGGCCCTCATGCTACCCCTTTGAGCCACATGTAAAACCACCCATAGAATCTGTCTCCAGTGTGAAGTGGAACAGCCCTTGAGACCAGTGATCCCGGGCTACAGCAGCCCAGACAAGAAGCTCAAACCATCAAGCAGGGGCCATCAACTACTGCTTCAACAACAGCCTTGCCACCAGCCTCCATGTGCAGAAACACCACTGGTATCTCCCAGCCCCCCCTATTCGTTCCTGCAGTCAGCCAGAGTCTGGGACCAATTTGTAACCCCAGTTCTCCCGCAGCGAGAGAGTCTCCAATGGCACACGGTGGTACCTAACACCACTGTGCCCGCTGGCTATAAGGGTGCACTTGATGACGGTATCTCTGCGCTTGAAAGAATGGCCTTCTTTCTGACAGGAAACCTCCTACACTAAATAACAATTAAACAAATAAACCAATAAACAAAACCAGAAAGATATCAAGTTCCCCTGCAAACTGGTAAAGGATCCGACAGTCCAGTGACACGTGAGAGGGTAATGGACTTGACTACAACAATGCCCCTGGGTTTCCAGGAGTTCCAGGAGGCACCCTACATTTTGCCCTGGTCTGCCTTATTTGTGCTTCATTTTCCAAAGCCCTTTGTTTTCTAAGCTGAGTTAGATCGAGGCCTCCCCATTTCCCATCACATACATGTCTCCATGCCCCTGCTGCTGCTATCAGAGCTGGGGCACAGGCACTCCGAGAGCCTCATCTCGGGGAAACATTTGCATTTTCATTGGCACAGGTACAGCATTCAGAATTCTTTCAGGCCAGGCCAATTAAAACAAGCTGAAAACTGCTGAGTGAAGCAGTTTCAGCAAGGATCTGCTTACATTCCCCCTCTGAAAAAAGCAGGGGGCCCACTTTCTGTAACTCTCTCCCTCTCTGCACAGCGTGGGTTTTGCTTTTTTCCCTTTTTCTTTTTTTCTTTTCTTTTTAAGGTGGAATAACTTGTGCCCTTTACATAGTGCCTCTAAGAGATGGACAGCAGAACTTGGGAATGCGGCTTCATTTTAAAACCAGAGCCCAGTCTCTAATACCAAACTGAGGCATGGGAAAAAAGAAAAAAAAAAAGAAAAAAACCACCAACCCAAAAACTGGTAACTCTCCACAGATTAACACACTTTACCTCCTTCACAAACCTTGCATGGTATTTTCTTAAAAAGGAACAGAGCCACATAATTAGCAATCAGTTGAAGCCTAAGGCTTTTCTACCACCACAGAGACTATTCAATGCCTACTGGCTCTACTAACACACTCTTATTACTCTTGGGTTTCTTTTTGGACAGCCTCTTTCAAACCTCAGATGTGTTCTAAATGCATACTGACAGGTTAAAAGATACCATTTTTATACCCCCCGAGTAAAAAAAAAAAAAAAAAAATCCCATCCTCCTAGTGCTGCTTTATTTTATATTGATAATCCTCAAGTGCTAGAACAAGGCACGAGGTTCTAGGAACGACGAACCGTCTCGGAGAGTCCCAGGGAATGAAAGACATGACAAGGGTCAGGTTTCTGCACACACCCCTTATCCTAGGAGGCTGGCAAAAAATTGCTAATGGTAACAGCCTTACCCTGGCCCAGCTGTGCTAGTCATAGCAGCCACTCTTCCAAACATCTGCATGCCAGCACCCACTGTCAAACAACATCTACCACCTGCAAATGCCCTTGCATCAATCTGAGAAAAAATGGGCTAATCTAGCAGAACACACCACAGCACATGGTTTTGCATTTGTTTTAATCTCTGAGAATGAGGCTGTGTCAGTCTTCGGGTTGAATTGATTTGAAAAATGGATTGCATGTAAAATTCAGGTCCACTTGGAGTTGATTCAGATTTCAGACAATGACAGGACTCAGAGGAAATCTGAGGCAAAATTTCTTTCTACCTTCTTTCACTTAAAATGATCTCACCTTGACAAATAAGCGCTGGGTTTATACAGCAACCTACACAATACAGTTCTCATCAATGCCTGTACACCCAGGAGTGGCTACACTACAACTAGAAATTAAATCATAATGCAACGTTGACACATAATCTGCTCACCTAATCATCACAGCATTACTAATATGTTAATATGAGAAGCACAGAAGACACAGAACAGGTGACAGCTGGAGTAAACAGTGAAAGATTTGAGACAACAATACCAGATTTTTTAGATCATCCATGAGAGAAGACAATTCTCTTCTGTTCTTTTCTATTTGCTTTCAGAGCCCTGTTCTAGGAACAAGCTGGCCCAAGGGACTAGGAAACTAGGACATCATGACCATTCTGGATCAAAATCCTTTTCGTTTTCAAAGACTGCCGGGATGCCCTCTTCAGCAACCTCAAGCAGCTCATCTTGTTACCTGCTACACAGGTGACTACAAAGGCCATTTATTGATTCAATTAGGGCAGACAAAGAAAGGACGTAATCAATCCTTGAAGTACAAGGAACATGCAATGAGCATCCTGTGATCCCAGCCCTACCTGTTTAGAGAATGTGGGGTTGTTGATCTTTAGAAGTGTGAGCAGATCCCCAACTTTAATAATAATAGATCACAGTATCTGACATTCACATGGCAACTTTTATGTTGGAGTGTCCTGAAATACCTGAAAAGACACACAGCTATACACCTCTCCTTCCTGGCCTGCTTTACAGGTCCACCTCCACAACAGCCTCTCTTCTCTAATAACCTGCAGGTTAAAACAACCCCCATCCCTTTTATCCAAAAGCAGTAACATTTTTTATATCTTAGAAATATTTCTTAATTTCTTTCCCTCACTAAGGAAGCTCATTTAGTCTCCATTTTGATTCATCTCCCCACAGAAAAAGCAAACAATAACAAGTAAATGTATACTAAAATCTCCTCCATGCAGGGAACTCCACTCAAGGCATTAGCAAGGACCGGACTGAATGAGTGATATTCAGCAGAAATCGAGGTACCACAGAAAAGAATACAAAGAAAATCTTTGTGACTGAGCTATCTTGGCAGGTCAAGGTTAACACCCACCTGGGACACTTGGCTTTCTAGTGACATTTGCTAAGGGCATCACCCATGCTGGGATTTGCCCAGTTGTGCCCTAGCAGGCATCCCTTCTTCCTGGCCCACAGGGGAACAAAAAAAAGAGGGGGGAGGGGAAAAAGGAGGGGATCAGGAAACACTCACTTGGTCATGTCCTGAGCAATTCCCAAGATGCGAATGAGCCTAGGCTTCCTGCTGTCCCCTCAAATATGTTATTTTCCACTCCCACCTTTCTTCCTCCTACTTATCTCCCTCCCCCCTTGCCTTCTGAGGCTGACTGAGTCAACTAGTGCAGATTAGATGCCAAGCAATGCAGTCTCTGTACAAAGATTCAACTCCCACAGACAGAGTGGAGAGATAAAAGCAGTCTAGTCAAACACTGTCCAGAGACAGCACAGGGAGAGAGCTGGGGTCCCAGTGGCTCTGACTGGGTGATGTCTTGAACTGGTGGCATTCCAGCAACTGAACTGCAAGTACTAGAGGCATAAGCACTTCTTTCTGGTGCCTGTACTTAAATACAAGTGAAATGGGTCACGTTTTCCAAAATAACCCCTCTTTGGAGATAAGACCAACCAATGGAAACCCTGATTCAGGCATCAAAGACCTGCTGCTCAGAGGTGCAATGAAATGGCTCTCCCCTTTGCACTACTTCATTGGGACCTAGCACTGCCAGGCAGATAATGACAAATGCTATGTTAGGTACAGGAACACTCTGATTCCCCTGCACTTGATAAAGTCATATGCAAACACACATTTATCCAGTGGTGGATACACAAAGCCATCTCCCCCACCATCAAAACATAAGAATTCACTGCTCATGGCAGGGGGGTTGGAACCTGATGATCTTTAAGGTCCCTTCCAACCCTTACCATTCTATGTTTCCAGAAATTTCTACAATGCAAAATGAAGCCCACTTAATAACGCACACAAACAGTACACAAAACTGCAGTTAATGTTGCTGTAGCAAGTCTGTGAACCCACATAGAGCATCTGTGGCAGTTTGGAAGGTAATGTCCGACAGGCAACGTGGACGGAGCCTACCTCTGCAAAACCTGCTATAATAACACATACTGTGGGTAGGCAGGCTTGCCAATCTGCAGTTGTGCCATTCAGTCTACCCTTGTAATGCTCTCCTGTCCTTTCGAACAGCATTGTTTTCCCCTTGAATGACACATAGAACATCACGGCATTCGTCGGGGTAAACAGTTCAGTGGCAAAGTGCCTGTCCCATCTGTGGACCTCCAAATGACCCCGAATGCAGAGGTACAGAAAAGCTTTCCACGTTCATTTGGCCCATCTCTGGTTACATGATAAGAAATTAAGTTGACACAGCAATATAAACATTATTACTGACAACGTTAAGATAGACAGTGGGTGCAGGTCAGGCTGTAGTATCCAGGGGATACTCTATAACAGTAGCTGTCATATTTATCTCTGGCTTCTTCAGAGTCAGTTTTAGTAGTCGGAGACAGAGCACACAAAAGAACTATTCAGTGCAATCCATGATCTGAAATAAAACAGATGTGTTGTGGAAGTTTGCAGCCTCCCTGACACAGAAGGTTGGCAGATCTCTGCCCCGTAACTAGGGCCCATCTTCTTGGCAGCATCAGCAGCCCTTCCGTAGCCCTGGTGCCCACGGTACTGCTCACGCTGTTTAGATGAAGGACAGTCTGGAGGACAAAGCGCTTAGCTTGGCAGTTAACAGGGAGGCAGAACTAAACTAAGGCTCAGAGGCCACCCGAGCTTTTAAACACTTACACCTGTTTTGGCTGGTAAGGTTTCTTTGCTTTTCCCTCTGTTCTGGCAAATTACTGAGCAGAATGGGAAAGCTCACTGCAGCAAAACCTGTTATCTGACTTGCTGGCGGCTTTATGTGAAAAAAACAAGAGGTCAGGGTGCAAAGAATGTATATAGAGGTCAGATTTCAGAGACTGCAGCGTGGCATGAAGCAATTTTGAAAATCTAGTAAAAGAGGATGCAGTAAATCGGGTATAAGACCAAGGATTGATTTGAACAAGGTCAGTTTTCTATCTGGAAAGCACAAGGGAAGATTCATGTGCTTTAATTGGGGGGAAAAAAAAAAGCCATCCCAGCTCAAGATGAATTTCATACCCATTTTAAGACCAATCCAAAATGCTTCTGTTCATAGCTGGTATTTCAGGAATGAGTACACCAAAGGCACCTGGTCTGGTTTTCTGGACTGAAACACTTTTGGAAAGAAATCAGATATGATTTGGACAAAAACAATGGAGGCCCAGACACAGAGGCTGCCCTGGGAGAGTATACCAGCTGTCTGCTCAGTTTCAAACCTCTAATCATATTCTTGGAGAGAAAGCAAGGGGACCTGTTAGGGGTTGCTGAGCTCTGTGCTCGGGGCCAGGTCCGGACGGTGGAGCCAGCGAGCGTGAGTCCTGCCCATGCAGAAGCGGCTCCATCGCCTCGGACTTGAAATTCTGGCACCAGAACAACAGCAAATGAGACTGAGTCTCTGAACAGACACCAAGAGCTGGGGACGAGGCAGAGGGATTAAAAACAGCAGCACAAGCAAAGATGAAATACTGGAGCTCAGGAGAACAGCGGGAGGAAGCTTGGCAGTGCCCAGATAGGCAAAGCACCTGCTGGCATCGAACGGCGAGGACTGCATTTAGCAGGCAATAGGTCCCACTGTCAACCAGCGTAAATCAGCCCTGCTTCTCGCTGGCAGCCTGGCAGTGCTCAGGCACAACAGTTTTATGGCCCCGCTCCAGCGCGGATGGCTTGATCCCACAAACAGAGGCAGTGCACTGCCTGTACTAATGCGACGTGCGGGAGGGATAGCAGAGGAATCCAGGCTAGTGAGAGCACTGCCTCAAAGCAAAATAAATTCTTGGAAAGAAACCTACAAAACTACTACCATGCCCTCCTTCAACTCTGCATCCTCACCCCTGCTTGCCAACTTCCCAGCAGCATTCAACAGCTGGCAGACTGCAATGCCTCTTCTCTACAAACCGTTTCATGAGAACCTGATATTCTCCTTTTCAATTTACTTGGGCCATGCATTGTCTCACAGTGATGAGTGGACACCACGTCTTGGCTTGCACTCGCCCCAACAAGGGGCAGGCAATTATTGGGACCCCTTGCTAAGAGCATAGTCATCTTCGGCTCCCCACAGAAGATCAGCAGCATCTCCAAAGGTGATTCAGCCCATCCCCTCAACTCTGCGAGCTTTCTGCAACTAACTGAGTTACTGGTGTTAAACACCAAAAAGTAGGTGGGGTGAATTAATCCAGGCTTGTGCATGTGTGGTTCCGATCTTGACACAGGGTCTCTTATTGCTGCCACTAAGCAGCAAAACGCCAACATGGCTCATACCAATTCCACCTCTCACTAAGATGTTTTATCAGCTCATCATCATCTTAAAAGAAACCTTTAAGTGCTGGGAGGCATCCTGGTTTCTAATTAGGGTCCATCAGATTTTGTGGCCTCATATGCGTATTTAGTCAAGTTAACCTGGCTCACACTGTTGCTAGCTTCAAACATCTCTACTTGAGATCAGTTTTTCCATTCAGAAGAAAATAACGTCTACAGTTTGCTCCCCTCAGATACGCTTACGAAGAAAAGAAAATGAAGTAATGTCCTTGCCACCCAACAGACACGTGGCTCTGTAGCCCATCTCCACAACAGCTCCCAAATCAGGACACCCCATACAGAGATCTGGCAACTTTCTCTGCTGCACATTCAAAAGCCTGCACAGCAGTGCCCTGAATCCATCCCCTTTCTGCCATGCCCTCGGCTCTCCCTGTCATCAGCAGGAGAGATGGACACTTTCAGAGCAATATTCTACCTGCCTGAAGTCTGAATCACCTTCTGCACCCATTTATTGCTCTCCACTCACCCAAAGGTATGCTGGGAAGCACAGGACTGTGACCCAGGTGGCCCAGCCCCGTGCTTCATGCCAGACAGAACAGTCTTCGACTAAGGGAGTTTGCACATACAGTATGAAAGAATGAGTATTGCTCTAGTGCACTTACACTATAAAACACTATGCACTTAAAAAGTTTTCAGTCTCAAAGTAAGCCACAAATACCAAGCATGAATGGTTCACACTGACACCTGACCTTCTCAGCAGCTCAATATGCATAAGCCATGTTTAAGTTAACTAAAGGAATGATCAAAGCACCAGGAAGCCATCCTAAAACTGAGTCCTGGTTATGGCAACTGTAAGGAACTGAAACTTCTAAGCAGGAGAATGAACTCCTGACTGCCAGGTTAGGGAAAAACTTCTCCTGAAGCCACTCAAGACACAGGTTTGCACCAGCTGCAGATCTGGCTCTGTCTAAAACTCCTTCCAAAAAAGAAAATTGCATTGTATTTCTTAGGAACTGCCCCAGACCTTAGCTGCACATTACTGGCATCCAATGACAGAAAGCAAAGCACAGGATGCTTCAAGGGGTGAACCACAGAGCAAAAGAATTCATAGATTTCTAAGCCATCACAAAAGATTTTGAGAAGCTGCTGTTTATTACCACTATTATTATTTGTATTTTCAGAGATGTCACAGTGTTCTTAGCACTTTGCAAACCACAAGCTCGAATTCACAGACTTTACCAAGCAAACTACCTAGTCAGGTTAATGCAAAAACCCAGAGGCCATCCAAAAAAGCAGAAAATTCAATACAAAGCACTTTCTGAAACTTCTTTTCACCAACCATTTGCTTACTACAAAACATTTGATCTAGTACCATTTTAAAAACCATTTAAGCCTTACAACTGTGTAATTCCTTTCTGACATAAATGAATTTCAATTGTGGCATTTTAATCACCTCTAAATCCATATGCAGGGTCTGACTGAGTTATCACAGATGCTGCTCATAGGACCCTGACAGTGACTCCAGGGAAAAGGTACTGACCTGTCGTGGTGGTGATATGTGTAACACACAGCACTTGTGTCCCCTTTGAATATAACTTGAACCTCGCCTCAGTAATCCTTCCTTTGTGGTGGGATTCCCTTCCCATCCAGCTGCTAAAAGGAGATCCAAAATGAACATAATTAACATCCATCAGTTACAGCTTTTTTTTTTTTCCTGCTAAGTATCCAAAAACATATCTTAGATAAACAAACAAAACAAAACACTTGGCCTGAACTAAATCCTGGCTCAAAACAAACCTGGATAAGAAATTTGTGGTTAGGATCTGTCATATTAAATCCAGTGAAGTAAATTTACCTCATATGTGTCCATTACTATGGTATCTGGACCTCAGACCATTTGGTGAGTTGGGTAATGGCTTTTGGCATCTTTCAGCATGTGGCTCAGGGGTATGTCTGCATTCTGGGGTCAGGGACACTCCAGCTGTGTCTGAGAGCTAATCCAGACCCAGAAACTCTAAGCAGTGCAGAGGAAGACGCGCTCAGGTTGGTTTCACATGAACAGTCCAGTTATTGGGATCAGAGCATCTCTGTGCTGTGGCTAACTGAAGTCAGAACTAGTTTTGGGATATCTTTCTCCCCATGGACATGCCCTGAGGCCTGGACACACCTCATTCACCTTCAGGGACCTGCCTGAGGTACCTCAGGTGAGAGGCACCTCCAAGGCACTCACGCAATCAACAGCGAGAGAGGTGCCTTAGGAGATGGTGATCTCTCGCCATTAGCTACAACACCTTAGGGCAACTGAAGCCAAATGGTCTAAGCCAGCCAGTGCCTCAGATTTAGCTCTTCCTTTGTGCTCGGTCATCCTGGCTTCTGTTTATCTCACATCCAAACACGCAGCACCTTGGGAAGCCTGCATCACATCCCAGGCATTCCAAACAGCATTAGCTGTAAAGCTGTAAGGGCACACGCATATCTTCACTTCTCATACAGGCACATCTTTCCTTCCCATTGACTTTCCATCACTGCTCTAACTTCTAGGAAACACAAGGGATTTGCTGTGGCATGTGGGACTTGAGGGCAAGACATATTGCTAAAATCAAAGAGGGTGAGAGGCTGCAGAGCTCTGAATGGGCTGCCTTGTCTTTGCAGTTTCCACTGAGCTCAAATTTTGCCTAAAAGGGATTAATTAACATTGGACAACCCAACAGTGATTCCTCCTCAGCTCTGGAGCAGAGGAGCCTGTCACTATGGTGATACAACATTAAAGGGCTGGGTCCAAAACGTTGCTCTGGCAAGAAGACGCATGCACCAGGCCAGAGTCTCAGATCCCGGGTGAGCTGGCCATAACTGTGGTGGAGTTGCTCCAGGCTTACCCTGGTGTCACTGAGATCGGCCCTGGCCTGCAGCCTTTGAGGAGAGCTCTTTCCTGTCGTGCAGATGGTTCACCGTCTAATTTGGAGGGGCTGAATGACTTTTTAAACCTTTGATTCCTGACTGATGTATTCACTTCAGGAGACACAAAAGTACAAAATCTCAGCATGGAGTGACTCCTGCGCTTTCTTTTTCGTTCCTTCCCACCCCCCCACCCCCTCCCCCCA
>Ga0065711_1030888_pt1 | contig 31140 bp, 15 predicted proteins | sample Hoacrofraction12_FD_59098 | JGI IMG/M metagenome (GOLD analysis project Ga0065711, IMG submission 59098) | Hoatzin crop microbial communities from Cojedes, Venezuela - Epithelial fraction 12 v2 (version 2) | ecosystem: Host-associated > Birds > Digestive system > Esophagus > Crop | place... | reverse complement strand
AGGTTGTGGAGTCTCCTTCTCTGGAGATATTCAAGACCCGCCTGGACAAGGTCCTCTACAGCCTACTGTAGGTGACCCTGCTTCGGCAGGAGGGTTGGACTAGATGACCCCCAGAGGTCCCTTCCAACCCCTACCATTCTGTGATTCTGTGAAAGGGATTTCCACACGTAAAATATCAATGTTTACACTAATATGCTTTTAAATTAGGAAAAAAAAATCTAAGTGATGCGTAAGTATTGAAACCAAGGGACAAGAGAAAAGTGAATATAATGACAGCCACTGTTTTAATTATTCCATTATGTACTTAGCTATAAACTGATAAGCACCCCAAAGGAACTTGTCTATCTTATAATATTTTTAATCCTGAGAACTCAAAGTCTTTTTGTCAAAATGGTGAAATTCAAGCAGAGAAATGATGAAAAGGCTTGTCTAAATATCACAGAATAGAGAGACGAGCATCCTGGCTTCCAGTATAATGAACCATCTAATAGACCATATCATGTTAGAAGTAGTCCCCAAAATGCACTAGTAATGAGTTTTGGAGAGGTAGCTCCAAATTACTGGTGTGGATATGCTTTAAACACTCTGTGTGGGTAGTCCAGCAGTAATGAGCTGGTATAGCTAACAGGAGGAGGATGAGAGAGAGGCAGGAATGCCTAGATTCCATAGGATGGGTCTTGCATAGCAGCGGCCGTGGGCTCAGTCAGTGGCCATCCTTGTGCTCACAAAACAGAAAAGAAGGAAGTTCTTTCGATAAAGTCTAAACAAAGGCTACTGAGCTGGAAAGAAGAAAGAAATTTTAGTGGACTATGGCAAGAAGAGGTAGAACAAGGGTGATAAAACAGAGATGGTGAACTGGAGTGTATAGTCAAGAACTGGGGTGGGAGGAAGGTGGTAATTAGCTAATCGTGGCAGAAGCAGTTTCTGTGTATAAATATATGGCTAATTTCTATGGTATGATTCACAGTACAGTTAAAATATCCACTGACACACGTGAGTATTCGGACCTCCATGAAGTGAATTCTGCACCAACTAAAAGCTTTGTCATATCCCTTGATATAATCATTGCAGATCTGAGCACTGTTCACTTAATTTTTGACATATTTAGTTGGAGTGTAGAGAGCATGTATAGAAAATAAAACATCATTATATGTAACACAGATCTACCAGATTTTATTTTTACATTCCTCTGAGTTATAACACTTATGCTACAGTACCATCTGCAATCTCTGGCAGAGCTGAGGCATTCTACAGATATATAAGAAATGACAGGTACCCTATGACAAACAGCTTACTGCTTAGCACACTGAGCAAGCTGATGAAAGAAAGAAGGTAGAGTGTACGAGCGAACAGGCTGAGCGAGTTAGTGAGGGAGGTAACAAAAAATAGAAAATTAAATTTGCATAGGCATGTAAGTCATCTAGGAACATAACTCCAAAGTCGATTTCAAAAGTGGATCATGCAGCATTGTTTCCCAGCAGATCTTAGTTTATTGAACACTATACTATCTTCCAAATAAAATGTTGGGTCTCATATAGATCCCCACTGTGTGGCACACCAAAGGAGGTGCAAGAGTTTATTGGAAAGCAGGGGAAGACATGAGAAAGAACAAGTTCAGCTTTATGTCCATATGTTACTTACAGCACTGTGTATCAAAACTCACTGCCTGCTAGGACAGTGGGTTGAGTTTATACCTTCAGTGTCTAAAAGTATTTTTAATAAAGCATTGATAGAGTAAAATATTAAGTTGCTTAAGTAGCATAGACTACTAGTTTTAATTAATTGAAATGGACAATCTCAGGTTCTTATCAGGCTGCTGATGTGTTCTGAACTTTCATTTACATTGCAAAGAAAAGTCCGGGGCATGGCTTGTGTGAATAAAGGCTCATCATGCTTCTTTCAGAAGACTAATATCAGAGCCCACAATAGTGTGGAAACAATTAATTGGATGCATAGCACTACAGTGAAGGCACTGAGAACTGCAAGATTTTTGCAAGATATTTTCTTTTTTAAGAGATTACACTGAATACCTTTTGTTCAGTTTAAGAGGACTTCCACTTTGATTATGATATTTCCTTATTGCCATTTACTGAAAGAAGTTTATTGATGATGTAATCTTGGTTTATGACACATACAATCAAACAACATCAATGAATAACCATGAGATAACAAGAAATAAAGACCATGAACATAGAAAAAGCAGCAGTTAAATGAGGCTATCTGTGACATTAAGTACTGATCTTTCTTGTCTTAATGTGTTTGTACCAGTATCTAGACCTCCTTGAGGGGATTACTGAGTCTACCTTAAAATTTTTTCTTCAATATGTCTAAAAGCAAGGAATTGCTTGGCCAGGTTTGTATACACCCAGTTTTAGAAGTGTAGGCATTTACTGCTGATGGAAAACCTTAAGGATTGATATATTTTTGGGCATTTTTCCCACAGTGACAAATTGTCCTTTATTCAGTGATTCATTATGCCAGGTGATGAACTCTTGCTAAAATTTTCAAGCTCAAATAACTAAAACTAGATACCCAGAGAAAAGGTTCCTAAATTGTTCAGATATATTTCATATTCCTGACAACAAATGAGGCAAATTAAGAAGTATTGCACGTGTGAAGTAACTTTGAAAAGAATTTTATTAGGTCATTTAGATGAAAGAATGTAGTTGCTTAAGTTTGAAAATAATGCCTGCAGATTTCACCTGAAGAAGCAAAATTCAAAAAAGATACACACAAGGAGGACAAGTGAATATTTAAATATTTGAATAAGCTGGAGAGCAATACGGCAAGGAAAAAAATGGAAGTAAGTAGTAAATGATTTATCATTTTCTAGGTAGCACATTTTTTTATAGTTCATTTCCTCCCCAATGTGAAATCTATAAAAAGAATCTTCAAGGAAGTTGTATGGGAGCATGGAGTTTCATTAACATATTACAATTGCCCTGCGGCCATTCCTTGCTGTTAATCACAACACCACAACAATTTCTAAAAATATGAAAACACAAGAGGGTAGCTGCTATGAACAGATTTTTTTTTCCCATCTCCAGACAAAAAAGAGTTTAAGAAAACAGCCCAGACTGTTCATCATAAGTAGGCTTTAATTTGTATCTACACTGTGTTCTTCTCACTTCATTAGCCTCAGAATTTGTGACAGAACAGCACTGTTTGGGCAGCCTATTGCCTACTTGGAGATGTCACAAGCAATTACTTTCAGAGATTTAAGATTTTATCTTACAAACTCTAGCTTTCTGAATGGACAACACAAGCGAAACCATTTGTTAAGCATTTCATTGTATCTTATCAATTGCCTAGAGTTTGCATCTCACCACAGATTATATCTCACTTTGCATGTGAACAACAAGCAAAGGAGAACCTTAACTAAATGAAGTTGCCTCTACTTGGTATGTGAGTGGCTTTCTTGAAACCTGACTGCTTCCCTGAGGCAGGGAAGGCAAGGAGACAGGAGGTGGAACTCGCGATGTTGAACGGTATTTAAAACCTTCACAGTTCACACAGCTCCTTCAAAGGGAAAGACTTTAGACTTGTACTTGAGGTATGTACAGCTTTTCATGCAAGGAACTGCCATCAATCAGGTTTGTTTCATGTGTAGATGATGGGGAGTACTGTCTGAAGATGGTTACGTAATAGATTTGGAAGAACACCTGACAAAGATGAACTGATCTCAACCATGTCTTCAACAGAAGCCCTGTTACTAAGATTTACTTCAGATGTGAAGACTACTAAAAGTATTAGTATAAAGTTGGAAAACTTTACTCATGCCGTCTCAGCAAAGGTCACTTTTTCATTCCTACCCCTCTCTAGAAAAGTCTTGGTGACTGTTTCATTTATACTGGTGGCACTGGTACTAGTCCAGAAACAACTTCTCTTCCATCTTCAGCCCACCACATTAATTTCAAAGGGAATACCTAATAATCTCTATCAGGACTAGCAAGCTTGTCATGTGTGGACTAAGAAGTTAAATTCGATGTTTTCCGTATAAACTGGAGCCATGTTTTGTAAGACAATTTTCAGTAGTAATTTTTATCAGTGTATCATACTACTATTATAGAAAAAAAATTCTGCCATGAAATGATTTTGTATTACAGGAATGGTACGTATTTTAATATCTTTGAACAGAGGTTGGACAATGTGGCCTGTTAAGATTTCTTCCAGCTTCTGTACTCAAAATTTCTCTTTTAGAAATAAGAATATCGCTCTTCTTATTTACCTGTAGATCTGGAAAATTAGAGTTCATTAAAATGCTAAAGAATTTAGTTAGCACCCCATTTTCAACATATATGTTTTCCTCCAATTATAGTACTATTTGTACGTTTTTGTCTGACAGTAATATCACATGTTTAGGTGGATTCATAAGGCCTCTTGTTCACATGTTGTCCATGAGAAGAGATATTTTATAAGATATTTTTCTTTGCTAAGGTGTTTTATGTGAACAAATTTCAGTCTTAGACTGAAAGGATGGATTTGCAACTTTGGTATTCTTTGAATAGTGTTTAGCACAGTGGATATCTGAGCTTTTTGATTTGTCTTGTTCTTGCTATTCGACTTTATGGCTGAGAGCCTAATTTTCATATTCCTGATTTAAATTGTAGTAAGATTTGGTTAAGTATGGCTAACAAATGGGAGATTATTAACTAACAAACAAACCCATTGCCTGAAAGCCCAGTACTTGGCTCCCCAAGTATTGTTTTTTGTTAATTTTATTCTTATCTAATAAATCTGACCCGATGTCATCATACTTAAGAAAGCACTGAAAGACCTGAAACTAAAAGCGAGCCTACAATTGGACAAAAACATACTTATGCTAATGTCATTTGTTTTAAAAACATTTAGACTTATGGGTTCAATCATAATAAACCGATGTCCTTCAGAAAGTCATTGAAGTTCTCCACGGTTACACAAACAGAATAGATTCTGATTCTGCAACAAGAGATATGTCTGCTTAAAGGAACATTAACTTTAAGCAGTGTTCACAGATTGTCAGAGATCTTCTCAAATATTTGCCAGTGGTTTTACCATCATTGTGCTCCAAATGCAAATTATGATATCGTATCAGAAAATACATATAATTTCATCATCTGATAGTGTCCCCCAGAATTAATGCTATCTCTCCTCAAAATCTCTTTGTCCACCTCACTTTAAAAGTGAAAACCCTAATCTCATCACCTCAGATCTTGTTACCTTTTTGCTACAGAAATTCCATCTTTCTCTATGGATCTGAGTATCCTTTTTTACCCAGACTGCCCTTAATTTAGGACTGAGGAATCACTGCAGGCTGAGCATGGGGAGATGGCCTCTATCCAGACGAAAGGTGAAGGTGCCTTCTGGCCCAGCAACATGTACAGCCCAGCTGAATATCTCCTTCTCTGTAGATGTTCAAAACCTGCCTGGACGCGGTCCTGTGCAACCTGCTGTAGGTGACCCTGCTTTGGCAGGGGGGGTGGTCTCGATGATCTCCAGAGGTCCCTTCCAACCCCGACCATTCTGTGATTCTGTGTGATTCTGTGAAGGTAATTTATCTTTTTCCCCCGGATATGCTATGGATTAACCTCAGGCAATCTCTCTGTTTTTTTGAGTTAGCAGGAGTACTAGGAGTAAGAGTTAACGCAGAAGAGGACGAGGGGACAGTAAAGGGCTGATGCCACTCAAGACAGGATAGCAGGGCAGACACCCGGGAGCACATCCCTGTCTCTGCACACAGAGGAGAATGGCGTAGGGCCATGGCCAAAGAGGAAATGGTAGTGCTTTATCCTGGTCACATCCACTTAACCCCTGTCTGTAAAGATCCTTTACACAACCACATTTCTTCAGTTTGTCTGATCTGTGGGAGATTTCTTTGTTGTTTTTAGTTTATGGTGTCACTTGAAGAAATGGTTTATCTTTAGGTATAAATGGGTAGAAGGAAAGGTTACACTCAACACTATTCTTGAAAAGAAAAAATATTAGCAAAACAGGGGGTGAAGATTTCCACATATGTACAAATTTATTTGCTAGCCAAAAGCACAAACAGAATTCCTACCCTCAGCTGCCATGCTGAATCTAGCCTTATTCTTTTTCTGACGTTTTCTCTCATACCTAAAATATACCAGAAGGAACCACCCATGGGTGCTTCACTGAGGATTCTCTAAAGGAGGAAATTACTCATCATCAACCACCCTAAAGAATTAAAGTCATTCTCTGCTATTCCCCCTATTAGATTTGTGTATGCTGCAGAGCTAACCAACTTTGAGTGCAAAGAATAATAATAAATAATTCCATTTCCTTCAGAAAAACAACTTAATTTAATTTGACCAGCCAGAGGAAAAAAAATCTAAAAAACCCAAAGAAATAATCCCTTCAAGCAAAACATCACTCTTCTGCCAAACTGTTTCCCAACGCGTCACAGACCGAAAGCCAAAGTTAACACTGCCTTCTCAGTCATGTGATGGCAAAGCAGGGAGTCCAGTTGCAAACAGGTCATCCAGAGTAAGGAGCAGCTTCTCCTCTCACTAGCCCACACTGCTGCACAACAAACATGCAATATTTAAATGGAAAATGCAATATTTAAATGGCAAACTAGATAAGGCATCTCTCTTATAATTACATTTTGACCTTTTCTGAGTTGCATAATATTAGAGTAATTGTATAATCTATCTCATTTCTTCTGTGCTCTCCCTTGAAAGAACCCAACCCTCAGACGTTCTCACCTTCTTGAAAAACCTACTGAAAGCTTAAGTTCAGAAGTCCCCTTGAAGGCAAAAGCTATTTCAAATCACCCACCTATCAGCTTTATCTCACTCTCCCCTGGTTCATGCCCTTATTTGATATAATACACTTTCCTCCCCTATGACAAACTTCTGTCACTTAAATGAACTTTTTCTGAGTGCTATGAATACAGCATGCAACAGTTACAAAATATTTGAAATAATTAGTTTGCTAAACCTTTAAAAATGCTTCCTGATTAGCAGGTGACATGTTTCAGACTAAATTTCTGTTTCTATAGCTGCTCCGTTTCCTTCAATATCTTTTAGCTGCATTTCTTTACGTATTAGGATATAATGACTATCCACATGTATCATGATTTTAGCCAGTGATTAATAAAGTTGTGTGTAACAAAACAGCAGGTTTTTTTATTTGTTTCCTATAAGGCTATTTGCTTTGAATTCTGTGCCTTTAATATTCTGTGCTGTAGCTTTGGCCATGGCTCTGTTATAATTATTTCAGACATTTAGTTAGCCATTTGAGAGATAGGCTGCTACCAACAGGAATATTTTCAAGGACACTTCTAAAGTAGATAACTGAACAGGACTTCTTAGGTTCTTTGATGTCCTTTGTTTTTCAAATATTTGCGCTGACATATTTTCCTATATAATTATCACAATCACAAACAAGATCTGATCAAAGCATCCCGCTGCTTGTGAAGGTTGAAAGTTTTAACTTTTCATTTTTTGTTTTAGAGATTTTATGCCTATGGTTTTAAAAACACTTGGGGAAGCCCTAGTTGGCACGTGTATATACACCCGAGTATCTCTGATACAGTAATTTTTTATGGTTTTATCTGCAGAGCAGGTACTGGATCTACCTTCTAAGTTAATATTACTGCACTGTGGTGTAAAAAACAAAAAGCCAAAGAACTATTATAATTTTTAATCATTGTATAGTGTATAATCAATAAGAAGGAAAGCTGTATCACAGCTGAAGACAATGATAATTTCTTCTGCATTATTGCACACTAAAAGTAAATATCATACTTGATTGGCATAGATCTTCTGGCATGCAGAAGTAAGAAAACATGATGCATAAAAGTTCTGCCCAACCCTTTGGTCAGATAGCCCATGTGCTTTGTTCCTGTACCGGGGAGGGCTGCCCGCTGCAGCCTCTGACACCCTTCCCAGGCTTGCACAGAGTCACCGCTGCGCAGTGCACGTGCAGTGCTCCTTATCGATTCCTGCTCCTGGCTGGCCCCAGCAAGGAGAGTAGCAGGAGTCTGGAGTATAGTCAGAATACCTCACACCAGCTCTTGGTACTCCTCTCTTTCCTGGATGCTTCTTAACCTTGCACAAGGCTGTGGGACGGATGGCTGCTTTCCTGGTAGCAGCTGGCTCCAGGTCTATGTCTTTCTCAGAAATGTGCTTTCTTCCCATGCCCACCTCACAGTCCTGAGGCTCGATGCCAGTTCCTCACATGGTGGAAGGACTACAGGGTCCCCCTTCAGCAGAGGTGAAGGCTGCAGCTGCCAGAGTAATTCACCTGGCTGTTGTGATGGACAGCAGTCTTCCTGCAGGCATGGAGGAGGGTGGGCTGATAAACTATCTCCAGCGGCTTCAGGTGCCTTGCAGGCCATGAGTTCAACACATCTCCACAGGAGTTCAGGAAGTAGTGTCTTCCTGTCAACCTGCCTGTAGCTTTCACTCATCAGCTGGTTAACTGCATTATCTGTTTCTAGAACTATCATAATCTGCGAAACCAGTCCTGCAACTACGTGAAAGTGAACGCAAACCCTTTGCTTAGGCTGTGTTCCAGAAGTGCTAACAGGACAGTGTTCTCACCAAACCTATCCCTGTTGAACAGTCTGTGTTATTGACATTGCTACTGCTCTTCCTGCTAACACAACTGTTTCACTACTTTCTCCACTCTTCAGCTACTGGCCCTTTGTTGGTCTTCATCTAAGCTTCTCATCTTTCTTCTGCTTCCAAGCTTGCTTTTAATGTTGTTCATAGTCAACACAAAAGGAGCAATAAACCTGTCATTTATTTTTGTGCCCATGTACGTTATTAACATCCCATCCTATTAAGTGCATTCTCTGTATGAAATTTAATTTAGCTGCTGCAGTTGTACTCGTTCTTGTTGCTTAAAATAGATACATTAAGAGGTGGGGAAAATGGTCGAGTATTCAAGGAAAGTGCTTGCGCTTACGCTTGTTGCTGACATCTGCAGCACTCTTTAAGAGGCCTGTGCTGTTGTAATATCTTCCTGCAGGATAAGATGACCTAAGAGACTATTTCAGTGTCTAATTTCTATAATTAAATGAACGTCTCTGGTAACACTGACGTGGAACTTCAAGTTCCCATTGCATTTTCCAAAAGGAATAGGAGATAGCCCGGGTGTCTTAAGCTATGTTCCAGTCACAGCATCAGGACTGGAGATGAGCCAGCACTAAGATCTGTGTGGCAGCTGCCACTGCTCAAGCAAGTTAATGCTCTAGTGGGCTGATGTTTAAGAGAATAGATTTAAGAGAACAACTTTGATGGACTATTGAGACCATGCAACTTTCATGGAACTATTGAGATGTTTTAAGTAAAGCACATACCTAAAAGTTTACAAGCTCAAGGTTTCATGCTGAATGTAAGTGGCATGAGTATGGCTTACAGTAACATTGGTATGGAGCAGATATTTTTGGGGTGTGGGACATTTATTAGCTCTGTGTTTGCACAGTTAAGGCCAAAGTTCTTTGGTACCATCAAGCAAAAAAATAATTAAGAAGAAATATATTTTGATTGTTCCTTACAAAGTAGATGCATGATGCTGAATTTATTCTTAAGTGCATTCTTTAAAACAGCACTTGAAGAGTGAACAGACTTTAAATTGGCAGGATATAGATTCTTGTCAATACCTCTTGAATAAAAGGCTTTTATTGACGTTGACGATGCTTTCATATGCTTTTATTAGAGTTGCACCGTATATGCTCAGATTGGCTTTCTGATATCTACTCCTACCTATTTCCACCTGGAAACCTTGCTCTTACCTCTTACTCCCATGCAAATTGCTATCTTTTCTAGCTCTAACGATAACAGAGAAGATTTGGGACATGACTAGACTGCTGTGTCCTTTGGCTTTCAGCAATGTGCCTGATGATATGGGATAAAGTGCAAGAAAACCCCCAAATAACATAGCAGTTGTGTGGGCCACTGTGTTTCTGTCTTGAACATAGAGCATGTAATTTTTTCTCCATTTTTGTTTTTATGTACAGATTGAGTTGTGCTGAGAATTTGGCTCCATAGCATGTTTTCTTGCTTTGGGGATGTAGCATCCTGCATACTTCAAGAGTTAAAATAAATTGTTGTTTTTCAGTGTTGGGGAAAAAAGCATATATAAAATGTGGGGAAAGAACTGATGTGGTTTGGATAGACATCCAAATGATACATATAGAGAGGGATTACACTTGAAGCTTAGGGTGACAAAGTAGAGAAAGATATTTCACGTTGCCCTGTTGTAGTGGGGCAGTGTAATCCATCAACTACTTTGATAATCTTCACCAGTTTTTTGGAGACTACCATGTGATGATCTCGTGAGCTGAATCAATTTAGGCTTTCTAAACAAATGTCCTTTAAAATGCCCAAATGATATATATGAAGAAATGATTGTTGTGTTTGTGTCTAGAGATCAACACATTTTTCTTCATTCATGTTATGCTGTGACACTGCTGCAGTTTCTGGAGTTGCATTTCAGTAGGACTTGCTGTTGATTTATTTTTAATTTGATCTTAACCAGCTCTGTGTTTCTATCGCCTTTGTTTTTGTCATTTTGCTTTCTTAAGTATCAGCACAGTTCCCCAATAAGAGGCTTGGAAAGAGAAAGCTCACATTGTCTGGCTTCAGTAACCATCAGCTGTATTACCACATGCACATCTATCAAGATTAGCTACTTTTCCAGTACATAAAATCCATTTATGCAACAAGAAAATCAAATAAACACCACTGTGTTTTCTTAAAATCCCTGGTGTCCATGCCTTTCTTTAGCCACATAAAAGTGATTTCTGGGAATTTAACAGCATAAAGTTGAGCTGTTATGTTAAAGTCTCAAGTGAACTGAATCAAAACCCAGACCTGTCAATATCCTATCTGAAAAGGGAAAATAGGTGAGGTTGCCTTTCCTTTCAACAATGTGAACTTAAGTAAATGCTTTGTTATTTCAATATCATTTTACACCTGATACATAGATGCTTGCCTGGCTCTCTCACCAATGAAAACACATTAATCTCCTCCGATTGTCCTGGAACAGAGGTGTGGAGTGGTCTCCCATTTGAGTCACAGCCACCACTCATTTATGTGTTCCTCCAAAGGACACTGGTCATCCAAGAGACCCTCAGGAGGTGAGTCAGTAATGTATCACAGTTAGAAAGCATGAACTTAGCAGAGAATATAGCCAAATTCAGAGTGAAGGGTGAAGCTGGCTGCAGGGAGTCTTGGAGCTGTTTCAGACCTGTGGCTGGAGACTGGGCAGTTCACCTGACTTGTGATGGACACAGTGTGCAGCTGTCACCGTGGGGAAAGCCACGGAGCTGAGCTGAGGTGAGCGCAGAGGTGTCGGGGCCACAGCTGAGAAGGCAGGCATGTCTGCAAGGGAGGTAACATTATGGGATCTCTTTTTCAACAATGAATTTTGGCTGGAGTCGCCTGCTTACTCCTTTCTCTGAGACATTGTGCTGATCAGGGTGACCACAGGGCAAGGCACTAAAGATATGGCTGAGCCAGACAGCCTGTTTCTTCCTCAGGCCCTTACACCTGGCAAATATTGAAAGAATGGCTGTAAGTCTAAGATCTCTCTAGTCATCTCTATAGAAGAGCACCCTCCTTTCCCCACCTCGATTTCTCTTCCTCCTCTTCTCCATTAACCTTTCCTGTGCCCAGGATCCTGCCAGTTTGTGCTTCCAGTGGTGCAGCTAGTTGGGTTCCCGGAGTCCCTCATACCGCAACAACCCTCTATGGCTGTGGGGAGTTTACTTTTCCCTCTCAGTTTTTGGAAGAGGACAGCTCTAGGGAAGGTTGCAGCAGCTCCCCAAGAAATACGAGAAGAGTGTTACTCTTCCTGTGTTTCATTTATTTCAGCACATTCATACCCTGTATGAGAAAAGTTCCAACTAAAGTTTGAAGATGGACATTTTGAGAGGAAAACTGATGCCAAGACTGGCTTTTAAGGCTAAAGAATACTGTGCAGGATTTATTTTAGGGTGTTTTCTGATTAACTGTTCATTGCTATTATGTCTGGATCACAGCATTGGCAGTTTTGTACAGTCAGCTGTTTGGATAGCATGCTCATTATCCAAAGGTAGAAGAAATGAGGGGAAAAAAGGGTTGAAGAATTTATTTTCTGCACTTTTTTGCTCTGGCTGATTATGTTCCTTTATTGCCTATAGATATTTTCTAAAATTAACAAGAGTTTCTGAGTGGATTCCCTGTTCGCAGCAGCAGAAGTGGACCAAAATTTTAACTATTTCCTTAGATTTGTGGCTCTATAGAGCTCAAGGAAACATAGTATGAATACATGGAAATTTTTGTGCTGGTCTTGTCATAATTTTATCCATAAATAAATAACATTTGATTCTCTAGTCCTCATTTCCCAGTTCACCAGTATCCTTCATCTTCTTTTCCCAGTGGAAGTCACTGATATTCACTTTGACGTGCTCATTTTTGGAGTGGTATTTCTACATGGGAACCAGGATATATGAGTGTGCATGTGGAGGGGAATAACAGCCACCAAAACTGGGAAGTGCTCCTGGAGCCTATAGAGAAGACATAGGTTATGTCAATATCATGCCATGGGTCACAGTTTAAGGCATTTCCCAGAAAATAGTCTGAAATTATACTTTTCAGGTCAGCTCGAGTGCTGGGCAGGCATGAGAGGGGTTTTTTTTTGTATGCTGTCTTCTGTGGATGTAGATTTCTGCAGTGTACTGTGTTCAGCTCTAGTTAAGGTTGTAAATCCTTTGTTTTCATGAGCACTATATTTCACCTACAAATTTTAAAAAGTACCTCTCAATTTTTCTGAGTGTTGTGTCACATAGGAAAGTTGGAGACATGACAAATGCTTGGGCTAAACACCTCCTTCAGAGTAGCTGATTTAGGTGAAATATCTAAGGAATGTTAATCCTTTTAGCAATCTTTACAACTAGCCATTTTAAAGTGGTGTACGTAAAAATTCAGATATCACTAAGCATGTTATATCTGTGGAATGATGTGTCAAGTTTTTACCCAGCATCCTCTTAAGCTCTCATCATTGCATGATTTTACCAGGCTTGTAATATTTCACAAATGTAGTACGTTCCTTTGGAAAGCCTTGCAAACCACTACTCACAGGTAGTGTAATCTGTCACAATCCTTGTAGGTTTTGTTTACTCTTCATGTCCACTAATAAATCCTCAGCAAGCTCTTGTTTACAGTTTGAGGAAAGCTGGTTTGAGAAGATAGCAGGGCCATGCAATCCATGGTGCTGCTGCCCCTTTTAACTGCAGTCTGGATCAATCCATGTCAAACCTCCCTGCAGGATAGTGGACTGCAAAATGCAGCAGTAAAAAAACACTATCTGGACATTTAAGAAGTCAAGGATTGAAAGAAGCAACCAAAATCAATCAGACCTTGATCTAATGGGTCTGAAAACAGACACAGAGAAGCTTCAGGCACTTTGGCTTGAACGGTACATTGTATAGAGTAGCTGGAGACTTTTACATTTGGCAGGTGGAAAGCTTTGTTGTGTTTCTAGAAAGCAACGTTCATATGTGTTTCCAGATCATGGCTTCCCTTTGTATTGCTGCCTGGGAGGAGACACATACTCCTCAGAAAAGAGGGATGAATAATCTCTTTCCTCATTTCTGGACCTGCATTGATATGGGAATCCCAATGACTGGAGTAGTTTACTTCAAGTAACTACTCCAATTTCACCAGTGTATTAGGACGCTGACAGAATTTCTTGGAATACTTTGGCACTAGGGGTGAAAAAAAAAAAGACAAGCTGAAATCAACCTTAAGTTGAGCTTATTTAAGCCTTTGTGACTTCCTGGTCTCTTCCAGGCTGATAAATACCATGAGAAAAATCCCTTCTTGGGATGTCAAATACTTTTCATCTTGGCACTGTTCCAAAATGGAAAATTCAGGAGCACTTGCAAAAACAGCTAGCGTTACAGTTTCAATTTGTCTGGATTTTATGTGAAAGGCTTTGGTAGGGTCGTATTCAGTCTTAAATACTTTCCTCTTACTTTGTTGAAGTTAAAATGCAGGTATGAACATAACATATGATGCTGCGTGGTTTAGACTGTCTCCTGAAGAAGTCACATTATTTTGGGCTGGTATTGAAATATTCATGGCACTGTACTTCTTTCTGTCTGTTTCTTTGCATTATTTCTCGATGTGTCTTAGATTATCCATCTTGATTTAATATTTAGGTTAAACTCCTAGACAGAGACTCATATGTGGATACATATTTTTTCTTGAAGACTTTTGTTTTGTTTTCTCTTATCAGTCCTGCCTTAAAGCTCTTCTATATGCATGGAAAACAGCACAAGACTGGAGTGAAGGATTGGAAATATGGGGTTTGTTAATTCCAGCACTCTTTTGCTGAATTTGATGAAGTTTTTCCATGTGTGTATTAAGGGCAATATAATAATAATTAGGTAAGAGCTTTGTGTGTTAAGTCCTCTGCAGGTACAAAAAATGTAGCTCTTAGTAACAGAATTTTTCGTTTGCAAAATTGTAGACAAAACCTAAATGTAATTGTATATAACATGTTTGTTAAAATCCCATATATAAAAAGATAGAGCACAGGGAAAAAACACATACATGCAAGTGTGGCCTAGATTAATCCCCAAGAGTAGTATGAAAATTGAAAAGTCAACAGTGAAAGCAAAAATTTCTTCAATGGTGATAAGTTTGCAATTATTTTTACATTCAGATCCACTTAAAGGGAAGCTGGATTCAGGTCTGAGGTCCTCTTCTAGGTGACCTTTGAAATAATCAGTGATTTTTTCTAAAAAGTTCAGTCCACCATTTCTTGCACATACCAACTCTCCAGTAACTTCTTGCAAAATTTCAGAGGTGACTGAGAGGTGAAGTAACTTTATGAATTGAAATCTGGCACTTTATATTTCCAGACTGGATTTACTGGCATAACACTACAAAACCATACAAGTCCCCCTTGCTTACCCATATAGTATCAGCCAAAGTGACTGATATTTTGCCAGTATAAATGCGATTACTCAGTTTTTACTATATCAATAAGAATTAGCAAGCAAGATACCCTCATGTTCATTGGGAGCCCTTCTTCTAAGCTATTCTTCAAGAGGATAAATGTGTGCTGCCTGCCTTTCAACTACTCTACAATCACATTTATTATGTCTCAAGGAGGAGACATTTGGCACTTAATTTGTGAAAAGCATTTGTCTGAATTATGTCATGTTTATTACAACAGTGTTATAACATTCTTCTTTAGTTTTCAAGGCAGATTCACAGCATAATTTGATGGTGGAATTTCTGGCAGCAGCTCACATTCAGTGTTTCTCCTCTTATTTTCCTGGTGTTTTTCACACCTCAGTGTTAAAAGACAGGTCGTGAAAGTTGATCCGTGGGGCATGTCTGCGTTTAGAAGGGAAATGGGATTCCTTCTTCACTGCGCATTCCGTAATTCCCTAAGTATGCACAGAACATGAGTGTGCATTGGGCTTAGTGGCATATTAGTGGGTTGATATGTAACATGAATTGATGTGTGAGATTGGACTGGTCTAATTGAACTGATTGCACAATTGATTGGAACAGGACTGAATTGTTTGCATTATCTGTATTTGGAATTTCTAAATTTGCTCCATATATTGTGGGTGGATAATTTTCAAGCTATGTGCTGTTGGTAGACTGTCAATTTTAACTACTCACTTTTTAGGGGTTGTAGTTTAATCATGAGATTCAATTTTTGCCGTTTAATTGGATGACTGAAGCCTTTTAGCAAATGAATATTTTTTCTGGATAATGCACTTTGGGTATGAAGTTTTTAAGATTTGAGGACATTTTAAAATGAAATTATCATTTCAATATTTGTGTATAAGGTACAAACCCAGTGTACTGAATTCAACCTGTGTGCTAGATAAAGTGTTTTGTGGATCTTTTTTCATCATTCAGCTGTAATTAATATACCTACATCTTGATAATGATTGTGTACATCAAAAATCCATTAGAGTTAGAGATCATCTACCATGCAAGAAGTATGTTTGTGAAGCTCTTCTTTTCATGTTACAGAGTATCTGGAAAATGGATACTAAGCCCTTAACCACTGACATGCAATATCCATCTCAATATGGCTCTGGAAGATGTGTCAGATGGAACAAGTAATTAGTAAGTGGCATGAACAAAGAGAAATCACTCCTAGTTAAGTAGAATATTGTAAATAATGGATTTTATTCAAACAAGCAAGGATCTGAATTACTATAAAGTAAATATCAATTATTCATTTAGTTTAATATTTTATTGCATCCCTCATAAACATTTACATTAGAACAGCAGTGAGCATGCCCTAGAGATTCAGACTAAGCAAACACGCTCCCTTCCTGCTTCCCAGGCTTACAAGCTGACTGTCCATTACCATGTAAGCTCAGGATGAAATGAGTTGAAAATTGTATCACTTGCTGAAAGTCCAGGTAGTGCCAAGCTGCTCCAGCATGCAGGGAGCCAAAGGAGTATCTGAAACTGGAATGCCTTGCTCAGAGTGAGAAGCCTGGTATACTAGTCTCATTTAGATGGCATGTTTGTCTAGTGGGGAAGCAGCATGAACTGAGTCATATAGGCATGTGTATATGATAGTTCCAAAGAATCAGACTGAGGGACAAGATTTACAAGGTTTACAAGAGTTTTACTGTAAGATAAAAGTGCCCGACTGGAAGTACTGGACACTGACATCTCCTCATTTAAAGTAAAAAGGTATAGAGTCAGGTGAAGTCCTTGCACAGGGTCACTGTGGGTGGGTAAAATGCCCTGGAAAGCTACCAGAAAGGATAGCTCTACCAGCTTTTATGCTTTTTTTTCCTACCCTTGTCTGAGCCCCAGTTTGAGAGGATTGACTCTGAGGATATGCAAGTGGTTCACTCTTTGTGGCTCCATGTTGCCAGCATTTTCATTACCATGTCTACATTTCAGGTTGCATCTCAGACTAGAAATAACCAAGGCAGCTTAATATAACCTTGCTTAGTGCTGGAAGGCATCTAGCCATGACAGAATGGACTTCCACAAAGCCTGATTTATTCTGCTTCTTATTTAAAGCTAGTTAGAGTATTTCTGAACAGTAATTCATTCAGCTGGCTGTGTAGATATACTGCCAGCTAGGGTATTAAGTCATGGCTATTGTCATAGTCATGCTGTGCGACGCCTACATATATGCCGTAAGAAATGGACTTAGGCAATATATTCATATCTCATGGGTCATTAAACAGGCATCACATATCAACAGGCTTCCATCAGTATCAAGCAAGATTAGAATTTAGGTAATGCTGAATACCATATTCTACTTCACTTCAACTTTTCCTGATGAATTTGGAGCACTTTTGTGGGGATATAATTTCTTATTTTAATATGGCCTTATTCAGCAAATTTTTTTCTTTCAAATTTTCAGATTTTTCATTTATGCTTTAATACACGTGATATAGTTTAAAACAGAAATAATTGAAATGGAGGAGCAGCTGTTTTGAGTGAAATACTGGACCAAACATCCTAAGCATAAGAGAGTGCAAGCTTCTGGCAATCTTACAGAATGACGTTATCGTAAAGTGCCTGTTCCAGAAGAAGTAGCTAAGTTATCTGGAAAAGCTACTTGATGCCTAACTGTTTGGCTTCTGTGATTGAAGGCCAGAGTTTCACATAGTGTACGGGAGCCTGAAGTTGCAGACAAGTATTTTGGGAAATTCTGCCAGATTTTGAGATGTGGCTTTTGAAACACCTAATTCTCATAGAAAATCTCAATCTGAAGATTCTTGAAAATGCCAAGGATGGTTTCATAAGGTCTTCATACCCTTTAGGTTGCTTTCCCAGCAGCATACTCAGAGAGAGAGATTATTTTCCGTCAGAATTATTGGTGCATATAGGATCACGGTAAGCTTTAAAAAACATCTTTACCCTGAGGACAACTTGCACTGTTCAATGGAGCTAGATTGACAGCCGTCAGACACCCATAAGATCTGGGCTGTGCATCTAGCCCACTGCCTGCTTCTCTGGGTGAGCATGAGGAAGCTATCTAGGCCAAAACTATGGCTAGAAGTGAAATGATTTTGGGTGTCTTGTCCTACAGTCTTTTGGATTTGTCTGATTAACTTATTCTATTTAATTCTGAAGATTATGGCATGAGAATTTTTCAGATCATAAGCTCCGTGGTGTGTGTAATGATTATGGCTACATGTGAAATGATCATTACTTGGCAACAGTTTATCATGACACAGAAAGTTCTCGATCATAATCTTATGAAAAGTAAGTAAATTCTGAGGAACCAGCTCTTTCACTTAATTCACAGAAGACTGAATGTCAACCGGACATACAAAAAATAAATTCACTTTACAAGCTGGAGTCTGAGATATGTTGTTGCTCCTGAGATTAATTTTGTTATTATTTCATTTGAATGAGACAAAATGCCCTTTGTGTTACACTTTATAATTCAGTTGTTTTAAAAGGCTCTTGTGGAACATTGCAGTGCCAGTATTTTATTGGAACAATGACATTTGAACAGCTGAAAACAGTGAAGATTTCATGGAAATAAAAACGGCATTGAAATTCTGAATTTTGGAAAACTGGGCGAGTGGACATTGGCAGTTCCCTGTGGGTTCCTGAAGATGCAGAGATACACTTACCATGGGTATTTTCTGTATTAAATCCTACCAAATGGTGAATAAAAGATAATGGGCTGTTTCTCTTTTCAAGACAACACCAGGGTCACCAGAATGCCACGCAGTAATTTTCATCAGCCAACCAGGTCTAAGGAAGTCTTTGTCACCTGAACCTCACCTGCAGTTATTTTACTGTCTCCTGTAAACTTCCTCCAAAGCTAAAAACTACCCAAGAGGCAAGTGTCTTACCTCACAGGAGGTGCACTGACAAGTGTGTTACTATCCCTGCAGCACAATGAAGTGTGTTTTCTTCCCTTGAAGAAAAGTTCCCTGGGTGTAGCAGTATGTTATGCTTGAAAAGGGGGAATGAAAGAGTTGGACAATCCAACTGTGATAGGGAGGAAGAAGAAGGAAAGAGAGGTACCTCACTTCAGAATGGGAGGTGGCAGGAAGATGAATGAACTGAGGAAGATGAATTTGGGAAGGGAAATGAGTTCTTTCAAGATGAGTGACCATGCTTTCCCTTTCATCTTGCTCACTGACTTCCTTAGGCTCGTGCTTCCCAAGATCAGGTGACGGATGAAGCAGCTCATGCATGCACTCTCAGCTGGAGGGGCAAGGAGGAGCATTCGGCAGGGGCAAAGGCTGGAGACCAGCACCTTTGTGTCCCTGCAATGGCTATCCACGAGGTGAAGTCTCACTTTCACTAAAATTGGGTCACATCAGCCCTTGATCTGTAGTGGTTCTGCTGTGGGTACTAATGGCAGATATGAATGTGTTGATCAAAGGTGGTCTACAGCCTCCACTGCTCCTTTTGTGCAGGGAGTAGCTCCACCATGACTGTGTCAAGCTGGTAGAGCAGAAGTGAGAGCACAGACAAAGTGATCAGGACATCCCTGCAGTAAGGTGCCGAGGCATGTATCTGAATCCAAGCATTCAGCAATGTGCTAATAGCGGACCCATTACTGAAGTGTCCCTGAGAGTCGGGTCTGCCTTCCCAGTTTTGTTTCTTCTTGGGTGAAAGTGGGAGAACAACATTCTATTCTTTGTGAAGTTCACTTAATACATACTTCAGATAGCAACTGTTCTTATTTCCTTTGCAAGGTTATTCAGTAAGTTTAGTTGTTTGTGAGGCAAGTTGAAATTCTTCCATGGTGAAAGCTCTTCTGCGTGTGCCAAGTATTAATATTTTGAAAATATAAACTGTATGTTGTATAAAACAAGACTCTTGTGCATAATTGTATTAATTTTGGCACTATAAGTTCAAGGACAAACATGCCAACTCAGTATTCCTGGAATAATAAAAATAAAATATGTGATTTCTTAAGATTCTGTTTTTGATATATATTATGAGGGCCCCATCTTAAGCTAACAAGATGATGTAACCTGTTTTTGTCTCTTCCTCAGCAGATGTGCCTCAGGGCAAAGGTTGGTGTTCAAACAACGATTTTATTTTTTTAAAACAAAGTTGATTGTAACATGAACTGCCTAATCTTAAGAAACTTTAACAGGATGTTTGGTAAATGTCAGAAATGTTAACTTACAACCAATGATTGTGATATCCCAAAGAGACTCAGTCAAGAACACATCCTTACTAGCTTAAAAAGCCCTAGATTTGCTTAACTGAAATTAATTTTAAGCTCAACTCAAGTTTAAAATTACTGAAGCTGGCTAGTGCAGTTCTCTTGGAAGACTGTGTGCCACTGGCTTTATGCTTTTAATACTGAAGCTCCTTTTACCTGGAGTGTAAGCACATAAGAATTAGAAAAGGCCCCCTAAGTAAAAAAAATAAAAGATTACAGTCTTTCACTCCCACGAGTATTTTTTTTTCCCCAGTTAATCTGGCAGGGGGTTATTGGTAGGTTATCCTTGGTGCTGGTCCCAAAAAACAACAAGCAGATGCAATGAACAATGGCATCAGGTGTAATGGTGGAGCTGTCACTAGCTTTGTGTGTTCTGCCCTCAGTATAGCTGGTCTGGCTAAATGGTTTCATCAGCACTGTCAGGAATCTTGGTGTGTTCTGGTGTTTGTCACACTGTAGTTCTACTAACCACAATTTTTTTCCTCTTTCTCTGAGGTTTTTATAGACTCTATAGTCTTTACAGAGATTTTTTTTTTTTTGTCTCAGAGAAAACAGGATAAGTGAAAGAAACTCAATGATAATTTCAAAGTGTCAGAGATTTTTCTGAAATTTTTTTTTTTTCAGTAAACCTTTGGTGTATATATATATATGTAGTACAGTCCAAGACGGCATGGTAGTCAGGTTTTATCAGGAGTTTTTAGAATGACTCATATAATTCACTCAGCACATGCAGATAAACCTTTGATATCGCATTACAACATTGTGTAATCTCTTGTAAGCCCCTCAGACTACCCCATCAGTATTAGTGCACATAGACATGCGCACCCCCGTCCACCGAAGCAGATGCACTGAGGAAGTTTAGCTAACAGCGCTTCTTTCCCCATCCTGCCACTTATACCTATGAATCTGGTAATTTGCTAAATCTTGTGACAGTGGCTCAGAAGGTTCAGCACTTCTTTTCCCCTTCATCATAGTGGAGTGCTACAAGTGATCATGTGTCTATGACTTCAGGATAAAATATCCTATCTCTTTTCCAACATCTTAACAGCTCTTCTTTCCCTAAGATTAGGGGGTGAAAGTGGCAACAATAATGCAGCTGACATTTATGATAAAGCCACATGCTGTCACTTAGAATCAGATGTACTATGGGATTAGTACTAAATGTTGTAAAAATGCCATAAACTTCCAATTTATTGGGCCTGATTATTTATTTTCTTATGCCAGTGTTAACTCGTTGACTTCTTCTATCTGCCCAGCATCCAGGATTTGAAAAAGTCCCAAGGCAGTCTTAGGCAAGTGTAGCTCATGTCACTGCCCACTGGTTCTTGTCAGAAGTGTGTCACTTTGGTGACAAACTCTGCTATCTCTTCAGGGTGATTTTTTGGGTCTGTTTTGTGTTTTTTCTTTGTAGTCTGAAAACTGATTAAATCAGTTCTGAGTGCTAGCAGGCTTTCTGCCATCCACGTGTCTACAAGAAAATAAAGCTATTCAGATGTTCAGTCTCTTCAGCTGGAACTTCACATAGAAAGGCATTTATAAGCTCTCACGATGAAATCTAAGCCTTAGAAAAATTCTCAGTGATGTGAAGGATGTTATCTGAAGGTTATCAGAATTTTCTTCTCTTTCCCTCTATATTTATTTCCCTATATATCTGTATATAACTAGCATGGTGTAGTTTTGAAAGACGCTGGGCATTAAGTTCTGACACTATAGAAATCTTCTGTCACTCTGAAGAACTTGGACTGAGACCGGAGGAATCACAGTTAGCAATGACCCAATCAATCTCTATTCTCTTTCTGATTTGGCTAAGTAGAGGCAACTTCTACCTTGTGTTTTCCAGCATCTCGTAGGGCTTTCCAGATCAGGTAGCATGCAGCAGTAGGGAAAACAGCATTTTTTTGCTTTCAGTAGGGACAACACAATCATAAGGCACAATGGGTAGCTCTTTAAACTGCATGTGGAGTGTGAAAAATGATCTGGAAAATAGCAGCTTTTTATTTAACAATCCTTGTCCTTTGGTGCGATGTGAGAGAGAGAGAGGAAACTAATCTATTTCTGCTCATGTATTGTGCATTGTCAACACCATTTAATATGTTCCTGTCAACTGCACCAATAATAAGGCACCAAAATTTGAGCTAGGCATGGGTAGGAGAAAGTATAATTTTAAGCCAATGGGACTGCACAGGTATAAAAGAGGAGTTACCTTGGTCTGCAACTCTCTGTTGAGGATATTCAGTGAAATGGAGAAGTTCATCTTCACTCTCTCAGAATCCAGCACGGATTTGCAAAGCTTTGCAAATAGATGGAAAAGCCATAATTAGACTGAATGCATTTGATATGGAATTGGAATGATGATAAAAACTTGCAATTTTTAGAGAGCAGAACTGCAGTTTAATAATTGGGAGTATGCTGTAAGGCACTAGGATTTTTGGTCATAGCAAGGGAAGTAATTGACTGCAGATGGAGAGATCTGGACAATACACATATGTTGGCAGTAGCAGCTTTTAGATTCAGGGGTGCAGTGTTTGGGACTGTGCAGTGTGGTTATTCAAGTTTATAAGCACACTTTTATTAACATGTAAATTTGAATGCCAAAGGCATAAGCCACACTGCTTTCAACCAATCAAAACAAAACTTTATTTGCCAAGAAGATTTGAAAGAGGCTTTTAAATACATTCCCCACTATAGCATGTGCTTTTCTTACTTTCTTGAAAATACTTTTTTCTCAGAAAAGAAAATTTCCTTCTTTATTTTGCAGGCTTCTGTCTGTGCACTGGGGTGGCTTAGTTCAAGGCCTTCGGTCTCAACTGATGGTATTCCTTCTAGCTCCTTATATGTAAATGGATTTTGGTAAGCCAAAATACCTCTTCCCTATCCCTAGAAACATTAAAGACCAGGTTGGACTGGGCTCTGAGCAACCTGATCTAGCTGAAGATGTCCCTGCTCACTGCAGGGGGGGTGGGCTAGATGACCTCTAAAGGTCCCTTCCAACCCAAAGCATTCTATGATTCTATGACTCTGTGATTCTCATCCCCTGTTCCCTTAATTCTCCCTTATATTTGGTATCTAGGGTATCTAGGTATCTAGATGGTACCTAGTGGGAGAAACAAAGTGATTTCAGGCAGAAGGTCTGTTTGAATTGGAAACTCAGGTTTACTTTTTTATTTAGAAAGAATAGGATCTTGGTCTCTCTCACTGCTAGTGACTATGACAAATGCATCAGAAATTAAACCAAGAACGAGAAAATGTCATCTTTCTAAAGAGGAATGGCAGACAACTGGGTGTAATTATGCTCGGTGCCTTGCTGGCAAAATTTAGTAAATAGTTTCATGAGTTATTCTCACATAGACTGGCTATCTTTTCTCCCTATATGTTTCAACTGAAAACATTTTAGATATTACTAATGGAAAAGACTGCACAAGGAGAGATGCAGATTTTGGCTGATGCCTAGTGTTGAGTGAATAAAAAGCAAAAACCAAAAATATTGTACTCGACATCTGGATTGGCCTCAGTAGAGTTGAAAAGAGTCCAAAATGTTTCTAATCTTGTGTGCTGAGCGAAAAAGACATGGAAGTCATCTTGGAAGTGAATACTCTGAGGGGATTTGCCATAAGGTACCTAATCTGACATGAAGTATATTGTCTTCTCTAACTCCAGTTGTGTGCTGCCCTCATTCTCTGGTGTTGTGTCAGCATTTGTTATGCCTCCACAGTGCAAAACAGGATTTCAAATAAGGAATAGAAGTTTCTCAAGGCAGGTGTAATATCCATAAGATATTGGCCAAATCAAAGAGTTACTGATGGAACAACGGACATATTTTTTTCGATACGCCCCCTTTTTCATCAGTAAGCAATAATTTGTGGGATCTAAATGCTCCCATTCAGAATTTGAGATCCATAAATCTCGGGAGGCCTCTTGAAAGAGCAGACTGTTAGGAAGGGGCTGTGCAAAGACAACTGCTCCTACCTGGGTGTTGGAGTCTGGTTCTGATTGACTAGCAACACAAAAAAATCAATAGTTTTCTTTGAGGTTCTTTTGGGCTCAGGAAGTGTGGAGACCTGTTAACTTACCAAACTTTGTGTCTGACCACCACCAGCAATTGCAGCAACTAAACACAACCCACAGCTGGCAGTTAATCCCAATTTGTTTTCTTGCCTAGGTGTCTGTGAGTTAAAATTTGGTGAAACAGTTACACTTGAGGATGAAGTATGTAAAACATGGCAGCATGACTCTTATCCCACATTTTTCCAGCAGTAGCAATTATCAGCTTCAGTGCTATTTGGGATTTCTGTGTGGAACAGACTTTGAATTCATACAAAACTTCACAGCTCCTAGGTTTCAGGACTATTGCACTGAAATCACTGTTTTCTCTGACTCAGAGGTACTTGAGAGTGCCAGGGAATATGATAATGTCTTTTCTGGGAGTAGGAGAAAGAGGAAAATGAGGTTGGCAAATAAAATGTTCAGGCAGCATATGAAGCCACAAATTCAGGTATTAATTGGGTGGTTTGTGGGGAATCTGGAGACCATAAGCAACACATACCCAATCTTGCAAAAACTGTTAGATTTGGCACGGAAATCTAGCAGAGATCAAAATTTGACCATCCTCCTCCCAGTCTGCTGCAATTGCTGAAACCTCAGGTCTTGCTTGTGTTTTCCGTGGCCAGGACAGATCATCCTCTGACCTCAAATAGAGGGTGCCTCTATAGGCACCTAGCTATTGACATGGCTTCATATGTGATTCACACAGGCCATTTCTGGCTGATGGGTACAGACAAAGCAGAGCTTGCTCTCTCCATGGCTTCTGTAGAAGGTATAGACTTCTACAGTAATTACTTTACTACTGCTGTGTAGCCTGATGAGAAGGGACATTCATGGGGGATCTTCTCCCTATTGGTTTCAGATGCGTCGCCTGCAGCCCCAGTTTAGCCAGCAATACCGTTGCAAAGGCTCATTGTTGATTTCCCTCTCTCTGATGGTTCTCACAAGCAGTCATTAGCTTGGTAGTCTGCAAAGCACTAGTATGGTGAGGGTTAAACTTAAATGTCATATCTATTTCACTGTTTACTTTTTAAGTTTTCAGGTGTCTTTTTCATTTCCTTTCTCTGGCCAAAGTAAGTCCAATAATTATCATCTGTTTTTATTTGAGTCTAGATACTGAAAAGAATAGGCTGAAGTTAAGACAGCATGATTGGCAGGAGGAAAATGGTAGTAAAAATAAACAGTATTTACTTCTTCAGATTTTTGTTCTTTAAAAACATTTTTGGTGGAAATGGTCTGAACGGGGATTGAATATATATTTCCATATTTACAGTAGCACAGTTAAAGCTTCAAAAACTTTTGTGTGCATATGCATCTGTGTGTGTGTGTGTATAAATATACTTATATACCCACATTTACTACATACTGACTTGTGAACTTTTAATGATATTGGTTCAGGCTACGTTGAATTGTGTGTGGGTATGTGTATGCGTGCCCATACTGGGACATATTGAGGAACTGGGAATGCGTTAGATGTTCTACTTGCTGGAGAATGACTGACAGCACTGTTGTTTTTCTCACTGGTAGCTAGGTCAGTGGGCTGCATGACCAAATTAAATATACTTCGTGGGAACTACAACAGTTCACTTTGCAGTGAGCTGTGAGCAGAGTAGGGCATGCCCAGAATATCCAGGGCCAGAATATCACCCTTTGTCACCAAGTGCTGCTGGCTGTGTCCTCCTCTTCTCCAGCCCTGAAAATGAAAAATAATAAATACACAGCTCATTTGCTCTGCCTTTCACTTTCTTTCTGACTATTAAGTAATAAATTGTCCAACTGTGACACAAAGCTGCAGGGCTTGGCTCCCACTGGAATTGCCTATTAGAACACGCACCTTGCTGTAACATTCAATGGGAACATCTTCAGTAGAGGTAAAGCTACTGCACCATATACATACACATATGCACATATAGTGCAGTATCTGGTGTTATCAGGTGTCTTCTGCCCATTTACAAGTCTTCAGGACGTTTGGCTGAATAACGCACTGAAATACCCACTGATTCTGATATGATGCACTCAGTAATTTTCAGTAGAGGTCAGGATTTAATTACAGGTGTTGATGACAGGGGAAGAAGCTTTTGGAGCTATGTTTGAAACTTGCAAACTTTTTCTTGGGGAAAGAGCGAATTCAATAAGGACCCAATGCAAATCCTCCTGAATTCAGTGGAAAGGATCCCACAGAGTTCAGTATGCTTTGGATCTCTGCCTTGTAGCTCCAAACTTACTACAGGGACTATTTACAATTCACAAATACTGTGATTAAGTTAGTTATCTAAGGCAGCTGGCAAAATTTTAAAGGGTGACCATACATATGGTTCTATTTATAAATAAGTAGTGATTTATTGAACTATATGACTTTTTTTCTAATATCTACTTTATAAAAATCTGTAAGGAAAAATGTCAAGATCAGTTGTCTTTCTGACTAAAAGAACAGCAGAAAGGTTACTTATATCAGATTTTTACAATGTTCTAAAGCATTTTAAAACCAGTTCTTTGGAATTCCCAGAGAAAGTGCACCTGAGATTTAAATGTAGCTAACAATGACACTTCACTCCCTCTGTTGCACATACATGTTGGACATTCATTTTCTAAAATGCCCTTTTGTAAAGAAGCTCTGATTGTGTTAACTTCAAAAATACTTTATAGCTAGAAGCCTTTGATCAGTATTTAAATGATCAAGAAAGTGAAAGCATGATGAATATTTTATTTTCTAATCTAGAAACAGATCTTCAACAAAGACCCCTTCCATGAAAGGCATAGGGTTGGCTACTGCTAGTGGCTATCCACTACAACAGCAAATTTTGGGTCAAATATCTGGACAAAGCTTGCTGACGTTGCTTCCTGCATGGATTTCCCTTCTCAGTTAGTGGCAGCTGTCCCTCTTCCAGTTCTTTCATGTGTGCAAAGCTTGGATGCATGCTTTTGACAAGAGCTCAGTCATTTGCTTTCCAGAAGCAAATTCTCTGAATTTCCTCATCGTGAGATCATTCAGCTAACAGCATCAGTGATTGCCATCAATCATTTCAGACACCTTCATCAGAAAGAATCGTCCATTGGTGTTGCTTGCATGAATTGATTTTCTTCTTACTTTGGGCTTCTTCTTGTTAGGAGAGTTGTGAACCTTAACATGCACTTATGAAATGCCTTAAGATTAATGAGTTAAAAGGGTTCTTTATAACAGCAGACATAAAGTGTTCTTTCTACTAAACATTCTGTCATCATGCTTCAGAAATCTCTAGACCACCATATATTAGGCAAATGAAGTGAATATAACAGCCAGGTGCCTTGGGACAATCAGGTCTGCTTTTATATGGATAAGTATTTTTACATGGATAAGTATTTTTACACAATTTATTTAAAACTTGGGTGCCTTAACCAATCAAACTTACAGAAATTTCATGGACTAATTGCAAATATTTTATTTCAACATACTTTGGAGAGACAGGTATAGTAGTCATGTCTTAGTTTGTGTTACAGGAGAATACATTCTGAAACCAATTAGTAATAGGTAACACTGCAAGCTCTACAGATCACACAGCCTGCTGAGCAAACTGTCAAATATTTGCCATGGTGCACAGAACCCTAGCATAGTCAAATGAAAAGGAAATATAGGCAGGCCCATAAAACTAAATGGGAACTCAATGAATCACCACTTAAAAGCTTGGTCTCCACTCGCTGCAATAAAGGGTTTAATTTTTTGTTTTTATTTTTTTTTTGATTAAGCTTGTGCATGAGTGAATGTCAAACTCTGTGCAGGTTGTGTACATATGCCTTTGTTGCACATGCAAATTGTCACTTGGACACGCACCAGTTTGGTTAGATCAGCAACATGGTAGACCTTAGCAAAGAGCTTGGAGATGAGACAAATTGGCATGGAAATGGAGGGAAAGTTTCCACAGCTGCCGTACCACTCCTTTAAATAGGGGACATTGGTTTTGTGCACTTCTGCTTTGGCACCTTTCACTAACTTTGCTTGCATGCAGAAATGCTCGATTGAAATAAGCTTATTGGTTGGGATTTATAAAGCTTGGTCTCAGTTGCCCTTGAGTGGCAATGTCTAACACATTATGAATAGTGCAGTTTTCAAATAATATCCAATTTGCCTGTCTGGTTAGGTGTATCACAAAATATGGAGGTGTTTCACCCCCAGAATACACATAAAAACCTTGTTAAAAAAATAAAAGAAATTCCATGAAAATGTGGTTACCATGGTTATGAAAACAAATTGGGTTTTTGCAGGTGCAAACAGTCTATTAATGACCTAACTGATCATTTGTTCATGCAGTTATTTCCACACAAATTTGTGGCAATTGCATGGAAAAAATTGTGTTCAGTGCGGTGCCCACATCTTGGTGATTCTGATCTTGAGGCATCAGGAGAAGCCAAAAGTTCAGCAGGTTTCAGAAAAGCCTTAGACATTGTTATGGATAATGAGCTTATTCATAGTGACATTAAGAAAAATGAAAATGCCTTTTTGCAATGTCTGTGCAAGTCCTCCTGCCTGAGGGGCAATAAAACTGTATCACCGTGATGGTGAAGAAGAAATTATTTTTGTGAGCAAGTATCCCATGGCTGACTAGTAAAAGTTTGTCTAGACAATCTTTGGTCCATTCTTAGAGAATGAAATGCGAACCACATGGTTTTGGGGCTCAGGACTCATAGCTGTTGCATGTCTTGAGATAAATTATTGTAATATGTGTCTAATTAAGCTTATGATGATTATTTGATATTTAAATTGTAACACACTGTTTTCTTTCTTTTTTCCTTTGTGGTAAGCATGCATTTGAAACTGTTATTAGGCAACCATGTTTATGAAATATCTTTCAGTGAATGTATCTTGTTAAGTAGGTGCATTTTAACTTTTTTGATGGCACTTCATTAGCATATGAAGTTGATACAAAGGAACTACTCTGACATTATCAGTTGTGCCAATTTTGAATTCAAGTTGTGGATGTGATCCTCAATCAGAGAGAATTTACCAAGGTAAATATGTTTTTTATAAATGATACATAGGATGTCTCCAGTTAGCTATCTAGATATGGAAAGAGTAGGTGTCTTAAATTTTGATGAACAAGTTTGAGTTTTAAATTAGGGCGCATACTACCCTGTTATTAGCCGGCCTAATACCTGATACATGTCTGTGGGTGTTTAGGGCTTCACATTCTTGATGATATTGCAGTAGACTCCAATGAAAAGCTTGAAAAAAATCAGTGGAAACCTTACTGTTGACTCTGCCTGGCTTTGTTCTGGCCTCTGATCGTGCAGACTCCTGTGCACAACTGACAGCAAACTGACACTCCTCGGCACTGGTGTTCTCTCCAGAAAGAAACAGATACTTTCCAGAAGGAAAAAAATCCCTGGTATTAACACCAAGGAAAAAATCCCTGGTATTAACACCTAGTTAGGAATAATCAGCTGCACAAATGTAAACTGGGAATAACTGGTTGGGTGGTAGTTTCCTGGAAAAGCCTGTGGGGAGTATAAAGAATCATATCTGAATATGAGCCTACATGCCATACTATTACCAAATACACCAATCATTGCACTGTGCTCATTAAACAGATCTATGGTGTGCAGCAGGCATGAAATGATCTTCCTTGGCATTGGTGAGGCCTCCAATAGAGCACAATTTCCTGACTTGAACGTTAAGAAAGATATGGACTAGCCAGAGAACCTGGAGAAGTGCAAACAGAATGATCAGAGCGCTATGCAACATGACTGTGAGGAAAGTTTGAGTAAATTGGCTTTTTTCAGTCTAAGAAGAAATTTTTGAGAACTTAGGAGGTATATCATATAGTGACATGCAAATAAATAAAAGATTGCAATGACATGGAAGACAACTGTGCTTTCTGTCCATGACAGAGAAGACAGAAGCAATAGGCAAGGCAACTATGAAAACCTTGTAATGGTAATGACGGCAAGAGTTGAAAAGTGTTACTCACAGAGGTTATGGCATTGCAGTTGATGTAGATATTAGATAGACCTTTGTGAGAGATGAGACAGATATCAGATATTTGTTTGAGGTGCAGCAAATGGAACAGGTGATTGTTCAATACTCATTTCCTCTCCTGTAATTCTGGGATTTACCAATAGGTTGGCATATATTGCTCTGTCAACTTAAGGTGATCCTGATTTAGAAGATGAATTGAATTATACTTTCAAGAAGAATGTTAATTAGACATATGTCTGGTGATTTTACTGTATGAAAATGCACCTTAACTACCTTGACAAATGTAGCAAAGGTGGGAATAGGAAAGATGATGTTTTTTCAGTTTCTTTTTCTTATTTTTCTATAATGCTGATGAGTTTATTGGCTGATTAGAACTAGAAACATCTTGTTTGCATTTTAACCTTTAATGATAGCATTGCAACAGTATGGTCATGCTCGTGTCTACGTGCAAGAAAGATTGACCACCAACCTCTTGGAAAATTGAATGACTACTTGAGTTGCATTGGAAAGCCATAGTACATGTGTTTAGCTGCATTTTATTCTTTTGCCTATTCCCACTATGAAGTGAGCATCACAGGACTTGTTCAGCCTCAGAGATTTCTCCTTCTGTCTGAGCCCCTCATCTTCGGCTGTCAACATCCAGTCCAATCATCACTAAGGCTGTCATAGCTGACCTCTGCATCTGAAAGAGGAAGGATGGTGCACACGGAAGAACCTGGACAGGAAGTCTCCAAACTCACCTTTAGGAATGTCCATTGTTCTGTATTTGTAGCATTTGGGCTTGCTTGGAGGTCAGCAGTGTTTCCAGCAGTGAGAAAATGCATTCTGAATAAAAACCAGAAGGTTGAAGGAAGAATCACAGAATCACAGAATGGTAGGGGTTGGAAGGGACCTCTGGGGGTCATCTAGTCCAACCCTCCTGCCGAAGCAGGGTCACCTACGGTAGGCTGTAGAGGACCTTGTCCAGGCGGGTCTTGAATATCTCCAGAAAAGGAGACTCCACA
>Ga0065711_1030887_pt1 | contig 31146 bp, 13 predicted proteins | sample Hoacrofraction12_FD_59098 | JGI IMG/M metagenome (GOLD analysis project Ga0065711, IMG submission 59098) | Hoatzin crop microbial communities from Cojedes, Venezuela - Epithelial fraction 12 v2 (version 2) | ecosystem: Host-associated > Birds > Digestive system > Esophagus > Crop | place... | reverse complement strand
AAGACCAGGTTGGACAGGGCTCTGAGCAATCTGATCTAGTTAGCGGTGTCCCTGCTCGCTGCAGGGGGGTTGGACTAGATGACCTCTAGGGGTCCCTTCCGACCCAAAACTTTCTATGATTCTATGATTCTATGATTCAGTAAATGGCAGTTCAGAGATTTTCTTGATAGCATCTCTTCATGTGAAATGGGAAGAGATTCAGGAAGAGACATATCTGAGCTCTGGAAAAGCTGCTCAGTGAGTTTAGTGTGGTTTCCTAAACAAAGTTAAGAAATTATATGATTAGTAATCAAAATCACCTGGATGATGAAAATGTTTCTGTAGTGAAAACGATATGATTGGATGAAATATCGTGTCACACAACACTTCAGGTAAGATGATTCAGATGTCTAGAAAGGAGCATGGTGGTCACTGAAAATCAATTACCAAATACAAATATTGTCAGTCTGTGTGGAAAAGCAACCTTTTATATTTTCTGGTAAGAAAATTCCTCAGTCTGCCATAGACATTATGGTAATGAGAGTGGCTTCTTGGGTCTGTTTGTTAGGACAGAGAAGGAAAAACCTGTTAGTTACCATCCTCAAAGCGTCACTGAATTTAGGAGAGGACCCCCTCTCCCCGGGGTGTATTATCTTACACAGCACATAATACAATATAATAATGGGTTATCTTACATAGCAGATAATACAATATAATAATGGGTTTATGAAATCACTAGGCAATGAATTAGTATAAGAATGCCAAATAAAGATAAATGGTTTTTGTGTGGACAAGATCTTCATTTCATGAAAGAAGAATGATAAGCATGGAATAACTATGACAACTTTAAATTAACAGCAGTGAGAATAGAACGATTTTCACTAGCTTTCTGGTATCAACAGTATAAATATAACCACCTTCTTTCCAGAACAGTCATGTAGTACATGTTATAATACAATGCTTAATGATGTGGGGTAACCTATTCTGTGAAGTCCTTTTCAACATGAAGCAATCACCATGTTTTTAACTAGTCATATATTTCACATTCTAATAAACGTAAGAATCATCTGCAATTATGCTTAAAGCAGCTTAGAGTGTGTGCTTCTCCACCCCTGTGGCTGGGTTAACACCACACCCATGGAAAATATTACATTCTAATGATTCCAGAATTTGGTTTTACCCTGATGGGTCTCTGAAAGCCACGTTAAACTGACCAACAGTGATTTACAGCTAGTTTGTCTACTGGCTGGAAAATGTACAAGTGAACTATTTAAAACAGTAGCTGTTTTTCTCATTCATCTGTTTTGGATCAGACTAATCTTAGGTTTGGATGAACGATAACAAGAAGTTAATGTGTATGGTGTTCCCAAGTATTTACTAAGTATTACACAACTGCCTTGCTACAATGACATAAAACATTTCTGCTTGTTAACAGGAATTGTCTTTACTGCTTCTGAAGAGTAAATCACAAGAACACATTTAAAAATTTCTACTTAGTGACAGCCACTGCTTCAGAGAGCTTTGATGCCCTAGAAAGATGATTAATTAATGTTCAGAAAGGAATAGATACAATACTTTCCAAATTAATATTTCAAGAGACATTTGAAGCATGATTGTATGTGTGTTTATCTTTCTATAGGATCTCCATGGAAGAGACAAAGAGAAAATGCATTTTTGGTGTTTCCATGACTGATGTTTTACTGCAAGCAGAGAGGAACTCAAGAAAACATTATGAACAAATAATGCTTTACGAGATGGTGAAACTGCAAAATATTTGAAGACCCACATCCCATGTGGGCTTAAAGGGAAACAAGCTTTCATCTGACTCTCCTGTGAAGCTCATTTGTTCAAGCTGTATTGTATAAGAGTTAATTCTTTTTCCCTTACATGTATACGAGGAGGAAAACTCCTGTATTCTTAGGAGGATACCAAGAAATTTCCTGAATCCTCCCTAACATGTCCCTACTTTCATCCAGTAAACTTTTTGAGTATAGTCATCACACCCGAGGGCCTACATTTACTTCCCTGAGATGAGATGACATGTGCTCCTTTTCAGACACGAATTTTTGATTTTATGAAGTGAGTAGGCTGTTTGGACAAAAACGGTGACGCTATGTAAAACACAAACTGTGCTTTAAACTCCTACAGCCCTTTAGAGCCTAAGCTATTGTGCTCTGCTGTCTAGAGACATCTCAGAACAGTAAACTGAGGCTCCACAGGTATTTTTCTCATCTCCTGCCCTCCTATATTTCCTGAGGAAACTATATTGACGTTCAGGCAAGGTTTGGGCTTGCAGCTAATTCAAAAGTAGGTGCAAAACTAATGAAATTGGCTTCAAACGGTCATTTCTTGCAAGGCTCTAACCTAAGTAGTAAACATCATATGTAGTCCTTGCACAGATGGCACTGTCTTAGCTCTGAATTTGGGAAGACAAGTCCCATGCCTGAAGCAGAGCCAACAAATCACAGCTCTTGGTCATCAGCCCGATTCCCAAATTCCAAAGCGCAGCTGGACAACACATGATTTGCATGTTCACAATAGGAATTGCAAAACTGACTTGATGTGTGTCTATAATATACCTTAATTCCTTTTTGAACCTCGGCAGAGAGCTGTATTAAATCTCTGTATCTTTTAAGACTTTATAGTTTGAACGACTGTTGCCCCTCTTTGAGCACGCTTCAGAGCAAAATTTCAGATTGCAAATTTAAATTGAGCAGGAGGGGTTGAAACATGTCACCATTTAAGTCTGTTGGCAATGAAACAGTGCTAGGAGGTCTGTAAACAATTACAGGTGAGGTTGCCACCCCTCCATGCTCCTGTCATGGCCCCTGAGGCACCACTGGGCCTGATTGTCCCTGCCTGCTCCCCACCAGGGCTCCCATCATCCTGCCCGTGACCAGGACCCTGTGTCAGCCCCTCAGGGCCACCAGCTCCTACCCCAGTGATGCCACAGCAGGGCCGGTCTCCAGCCCTCCACAGCCCAACCCTGCCCGGCCATGGGCCCCATCGAGCCCAGCCCACCTGTGGGCCTATGTCCCAGCCCAGCCTCAGCCTGTCCCCAGCGAGGTGCCCGATGCCTGGGACTGGGGCAGCCCTCAGTGCTCCCTGCCCTGCCCATCCTGGGAGAGCCCTGCTGCCATCCCCAAAGGGAGCCATGGACCCTCCCTGCACCCTGGCAGTCTCCAGGTCTGGCCAGCAGCCAGGTTGAGCACGCATTCCCAACAGGCCCCCCCTCCCCAAAACCGCATAGGTAATACATACACATGGACCTTGGGCATGGACCACTGATCTGCGAGGGGCTGCGTCAGGAGCTCACATCTCTGAGGGGGTTATTGGTGTTTCCCTACCAGCTGTTGTGAGTGGAGGTGGCAATGTATGATCACATAACCTAGCATACAGTAAAGACTATCTTTCTGTTTTTCCTATTCTCAAAAAGTAGCACAATCAATAAGAGAAAGCAGACCAAACCATCACACACCTTGAAGTCAAAATTTCACAGATATTTTAGATGTTTTAAATTGAGCTGGCTTGCATAGAAAACGTCCCCAACGCTTCTTCTGCTTATCAGAAGTCCCTTTTATCTCCTTGCATAGTTATCCTTATACCCACTTTTACAGCATTCTGTGCAATGTGCCAGGTTGCTTATTAGGTATTGCAAAAAGATAAAGCTTTAATTTCCCTAAGTTTTAACTCTATCAAAAAAATTAGTTCATTTTATGTTGTTCAACTTGTTCGTTAGTATCATGACTATTTTTTATTTCATTATGGTTTCAGTATTAAGTAACAGGGGTTTTAATATTTGTTCCATTCCCTCTTCTTTCATGGCAATTAACAGTTATGTTCCAAGTTTTTGATATACCAAGGAAATCCATTAAAATTAGCAGGATCTTTACTCTCTGTTTGAGTACCTTTCCTCCAGGATGCATAAAACGTGACGTGATAGATCTACTTATATTTTACCTTACTCAGAAAAATTATGTTTAAGGAACAAGACTACAATGCACTTTGATTGAATATGGACGTGCTCCATGTCCATGTTCCACACTCTGTCCAGGGCAACCAACTTTAGGTGGCCCTGCTTGAGCAAGAGGGGTGAACAATATGACCTACAGAGATCCCCTCCAACCTCAACCATTCTGTGATTCTGCGATTCTTCCCACGCCTGTGTGGAAGGATTTCTTTGCCAGTAGGAAGATATCAAAAAAAATGTAGTTTAGTTTGCTAAATCATAAAGAGGATACATATTACTCGTATTATCCTCTAGGTATGATAGATCTAGAATACACCTACCATTCCATGCTGCTTGAGCGCCCTATGCCTCAAAGTCAGGAAACAAGTTTGTTGGGTTTGTCTGTGGTTTTATTCTCTTTGGGCTGTTCTCAGAGCAGGACAGATCTCATTAACTCCAGAGCGCTGTGAAGGCCATGGAAGTGATACAGTTCCAGCAGGTATGGAATACCACATAGCGTTGAAGAATGAATGATCAGAAACACAACAAGCAACAACTCACAAAAGAGCTTTGCCCTGCAAGATCTCCTCCCCCATGTGCCTGGTATCTGAGAACAGTTACAAGACAGATTTATGTGCGTTGGATCTAGCAACCTACTCCTCCGTAAAGGGTTATCATACTTCAGGACCAACTGTGTGTCTCTGTATACAATTATGGTTGTGAATGGTCTTTTCCTAGGTATAGCCTGAGTTTGGAACATAATTAAGGTTAAAGTAGTTAACACTAATGCTGGAAGCTGTGACAGCCAAATCTCTTGTTCATGGACACAGGAAGAGGAGATGGTCATAAAAAATGTTGTTTGTACTTGGCTACACTTTCTAATGCAACGTTCCTCTATTGTTTCAGTACAATAATCCACACATGCAATTCACATTACATTCTATACTGCTTTAAAAGTATCGATCTTTGACATGAAATCATCAGTGATCACTAACACTTGTTGGATGAACAGAAAAAGAGTTTAACATATTTTTAAACGGAGGGATGATCATGAACATTAGAAAGGGCCTAAACCTAGGTCTTGAAGAGGTTCAATTATTTTCACCACTTATGTAGGATGTTAGCAGAAAAAAATTGTTAGAAGAATGCTGGTTACTGAGTTTATGGTGGAATTTGCTAAGGAAATCCAAGTTTTCATTGTTAAAGTCCAGAAAAAAAATTAGAACTATGTTTCTTAGGTGAATCATATGTAAAATCTCAGCTTTAGTTTTCCTCAATTTTGCCATAAATAAGGCACAGGTAAATTTCTCATTATTTCCCAAATCTCATAGAAACAAAACAGGTTGAATATAGCCTAAAATAGCTACATACAGTAGAGGAGGTCTAGATATTTTATTGTATCTGGGCTAAAGTGTATTTTAGTTCTATGTAAAAATATGTATCTTTAAATATTGAAATTTATTTTTATAGGTAACACTATTTCATTTATTCACACTATTTATCTTCCAAGAAGATATGAAACACAATTTGCAACAGATGCTGAGAACACAGTGCCTTTTTTCACACTCAGGAATAAGGTCTTAGTAGATATAGTAATCAAATTAGTAACTCAGAAAGAAAAAAGATATTTTAACGTAGAAATTGGAGGTATTTGCATATCAGTCACATGTACACATAGCACAAATAAGTAACTATATATTCCAATAAGTAAAAGAGAATTTTCAAGAAAACTGTTAAACTTGTATCCCGTGTTCATTTAGTAGTCATGTTACACAAAAGTTCTTCATGTTTTTTTCACTTACTGTAGTATTGTAGTAAAAGCAAATAATAACTTCATGAAAAATCCTCTTTTATAGACACTCCTCTGTCAATAACTGCTATTAAAGGAATTAAGAAAATCTTTTTGAAATTATATGCAAAGTAGAATAGAAAAAATAACATTTCTAAAATGTAAAGCAATGTACAATTTGACAGAAGCTACATCAATATTAAAATATGGACTCGACAGGTTCAGGTCTAATGAAAAAACTTAAAAAGACCCTTCTCTCTAGAACAGGTTTTCTCTCTAAAACTTCCCAATTCATTTGATAAATCATCAGGATTATAGTCACTACCATAATACCCTGCATGATAAGCATAATATTTTACAACCAAACCTGAAGCTACAGTAAATCATGATCATGCACAATGACTGCAGCTTTTCCAGTTCCTGTGCCTTTAGAGTCTTAATGTGTCCCAGATTTAGTTGTTTTTATTGGCTTTTGGTGTTCAAGCACGTAACCAGCTCTGAACTTGAATGTCAAAATACAAAGAAAAGTGTATGGAGCCTCCTTACAATAATCTGGCACTGAAAATAGAGGAAAACCCTTCAAACATCAGTATTTTCCTTGTCAGGTCTCCTTAGATTTATACTGAACTGAAAAATAACAAGCTTTTGCCATATGCACTAGGCGACCCCTTCGTCCTTGGGGTGAAACTTGGTAAATATGGGGTAAAGTAAGATGGCAGTCAATAATTAAGCTGAAAAAACAGCTTACAACAAAAGACAGTGTACAGTGATCAAACATTGTCTGTTCTGCAGATAATTTTTTATCTTATAATGCAAAGTGTATATAAAATAATTTACTTTAATAGTGGTAACTTTTCAGCTGTCTTTCTAAGTAGACAACATCTTCAGTCCTATGTTGTACTAAAAGATTTTTCTCATTAACTTTTGCCTGTTATTTGTCGTAAGATTAATAGTATCATCTACGTATGTACCTCTACTACTTACATCAGGTGTTACAAACAGTCTTGAAGACAATGTAGATCTATAATTTTTCCAGAGATAATATCACCTAAACTTCACAAGTTTACAGCATTATCAATAAAAAGCTAAATATATATCAAACATATATCAATACATTTATATATACTTTTTAAAATAAACTATACATTTATAAATATATGTAATCTCCATGATTCCTTTTCTTGACTTTGAAAAGACTGTAATCTTCTGTCATATCCAAACAGCATCTAATTTCAGCTTTTAATCAAGACTAGTTAGTGAGTGTTAAATTTTAGAAGTGATAATAAGCTTTTTTTTCTGTATGTGAGAGATTGTTTAACTCTATATTAACAATTAAGAATCTCTTAAGGCATTTACTAGCATTTGCCTACCCAATAGATCCAGTACAGCTTGGTTTTCCTTTTTCTCTTAGATTTATGAGTCATGTATCATTTTATGCAAGAGATTCCTGCTGAACTTTTCAACCTTGCCCTGGATAAACTAAAAGTGTCAAATTTTTCTGGTCAGTGACTTTTTTAGTCAGGCTTTCAAAAACCTGAAGGTCTTTTCTAAATCTTGTCAAATTTAATACACTTTGTGACAAAAGTAATTAAAGCATCTCGGTAGTTTTCTCACTTTTTTCCAGAGATGCATGAAACTCATATTGATTCCCAATATCCCACTGAATTTACATCCAGGTTTTGTGGTGACTCTTATTCATATGCTGAAATGTTTTTTTCTGTACAATATTTACAACGGATATGTTTCACATACTTCTTTTATTTTGTCATATGCTGATCTGTACGTTTGAAATTGTGTGGTCATCCTCGCTCAGGGTGAAAGCTGAAGTCTGGCAGGTTCTGTAAGCTCCCATAGACCTCAGTGAAAAATAAACAATGATGATCTTGTACATTGAGGCCCTTAAAACTCTAATAATCTGAATCAGTCTGTAACAATTTCATAAACAAAGCAATAAAATGCTGGGTACAGTCATTCCCCTAACCCTGCTTGCCTTTGCCATGGCATTTAATGAAAGAAGAAAAAAATCAGTCCCAAATGACAAAAAGAGAGTCATTGGAGAAGATGTTTGACTACGAAACCAAAATTCATGGTTTCAGTCAGCTATCCAAGACAACAAGATCAGCTTCTGCCTTTGGCTTTTAAAACAAAAGCTCAAGCATACAAATCCACAGGTCAGCGGAAATGATTACCATAAACAAATCTGGACAAACGTCCCACCATTTGGAAGCCTATGCAAACGGACATTTTCATCATCTGGGTTCCACTAATCCACACAAAACTACGCACATTGTAAAACAGGCATAAACAACATCTCTTCTTTGATTATCCAATCAAAAGAAAATGAATGTTTTGTGTAAAACCAAATGCAAATTTGATTCCTGACTTCCATTTCTGGGGGGACGAGGGGGAGGGAGGAGGCAGAATAAGAAAACAGAGTTATCTCTCAAAAATGTCTGCAGATTTTAAAGAGAATAGACTAGAGTCATCCAGCAGCAGAATAATTTTATTTAAAAGGTTGATTGACAACCTGGGCAAGTCTTCAACCCTGTGTGACAGAGCCCAGCTGTTATGTGAGGTTGCTTCTTCCCCGCGCAGAGCTGCAGCAGCAGCAGCCTCTGATCCCCTGCCACATCACAGCTTTAAGTGGCTGCTTTCCACACCAACGGCACTGATACTTCGCTGGCTGCACATCTACTCCGAGCCTTTGCACTTACAGTACCTGGCACCAGTCCCTGCTTCTCCTTCCCTGGGTTTTTTCCAGCAGTGCTTTTCCTGGTCATATTAGAGCTCTCCATCAGATCCTCGCTTAGCAATATGTTTTTTACTTCTAAGATATTTTTTTTTCACTCGTACGTTTACTGCCTCCTGCCTTATCATTGGACTAACTACAGACAAGACACTTTCTGTGAAGCAAAATCCCATAGAATTTTAATACAGAATGAACAAGGTTAAAGGCTCCAGCTGAAAAAAGTCAAATAGTATTTAATAAAGAATACCTTTAAACACAACATTAGACAGTTGTAGCAAGGAAAAAATTGTAATGGGTAGTCCCCAGAAAAAAAAGCTGGTTTTTTTTTCTAATGTACTGTCTATAACTTTCCTTTAAGTATTTTCTTAGGAACTCCTAATGCACAGAACATTTAGGTAGCACAGGTTCAATGAAAACAAATCTGCCTATCCATGAGTTTTAGGGTTCAAGCGTTTTATGGAGCCAGTAGAAGTCAAATTTCTCAGTATGATTTTACATCAGAGAAAGTCTGGTTTAATTTCCAGATCCTGGGAATTATTGACAATTAGGTCTTTCAGTGTCTGTAGAGCTACTTCGATGCAAATATTATATTACAATTCTCATTTTAAATCACTTTAACACATGTGTATTTTAAGTCCATTTGTGCAGGCTTTCAAAGATCACTGCTGCCTGTCTTTAATGAGCAAGAGGGTGCCTCCTGAAGCCACCTGTGCTGTGTGACAGCCTGTGCCCACTGTCAGAGAAAAGCTCTCCCAAGCTGAAGTCACACTTAAACCAGGGACTGCACGTTGCACCTTTAGCCTGTTTTTTAGACAGTAGTTAGAAGTATTTATCTTTTTTGCTTTATTCAGATGGGGAAAACCACAGCTCAGACATTAATATTCCCTCTGATATCTGTGTAGTCAAAAGGGAGAGAGGTAAGCGCGGAAGTACTCCATAAATATTGGCCTGGCAGGTAGAGAGTGGCCTACAGCTCCGCACTAGCCTGAGGAATAAACCGCAGGCACCATCCAGACAATTCTAGTGCTTGCTTGAAGGCATATGGAGACTTTTAAGGCCTGGTTTAACATTCCTCTTAGTACAAAAGCAACAGATCCCAGTTGCTTTCAAAAAAACTCATGAAAAAGAGTATCCAGAAGTCAGCAGGAATCTTTCCAAAGAGTTGCAGGGGAATTTTTGAATAGGGCCTAGGTGTGCAGTAGGATTGAAAGCCTTCTTTCTCTTTCCAGCTAGGTATTCTCTCTGTCTTTCTGCATGTTGTTTGCCTGCTACATTCTGCTATCTTTTATGCAGTGTTAGGAGATGCATTTCATGTTGCCTTCATTTGCCCCTTATCTCTGACTTTCAGATGCAGGCAAATGCTATTTCTAGTGCTTTTCAGCACAGAACTTCATCCAAAGATACGCTGCCAGTCTCACCTTCTTACAATTCAGATGAACAATCTCTCTGTCAATGTGTGGAATCACTTAAGAAAATTACAGAAACCAGCAGTCATCTTCTGAATGTTCAAAATAGCAATGCTTTAAAAGTTGATTTTCTTTGACAGTGTGAGTCTAAGGATAACGCCTGTATTCAGTGGGGTACAGTTGCACAGGGACTGTGAGTAGGTGCAATCCCAATTTTATAATATCATGGAAGGAAACAACATAACCGAGAGATTCTACCCAGACTTTGGCTACTTGCAGTTCTGTTGTACTTACTGACAAATATGTAGCTACTTTTGGCTATACTACAGAAGACACCAGAATAAGAACTGTTGGATTGAGCTTTTATGCGTATTTAACATATAGCCATATGCTTCTATGGCCATATTATCTCCTCCCAGAATCATGGCTAAAGGACAAGGTGAATAAATATCTGCAGATAAACAGACAGTTCTCCTTCCACACACTGATCCACCAACATAGAGAGTACAGATGCTCCCCACTGGAAGTCATAATTAGCACTGTATCACTTGAAATTCCTCATCTGCACTACCATTGTTTTTAGTATCTATCTAGGTATACAAAGATTGCGAGCTCAGAATAAAAAATAAAACTATCCTCTATATGACCTTGTCATGGTTTAACCCAGCAGCTGGCAACTAAGCACTAGACAGCTGCTCGCTCACCCTTCCTCTCCCCGCCCTAGCAGGAAGAGGAGGAGAAATGGACAAAAGGTAATACTTGTGGGTTGTGATAAAGACAGTTGAATAAGACAACAAACTAAATACTAATAATAAGAAAGATATATAATAATAATAATGGATATGCAAAACAAGTTATATACAATACAATTTTCTCACCACCTGACAACCAGTTCACAGACAGTCCCCAAGCATCAATTGTGGAACCCAGAACATGCGGCTTTTGCAAATTTCACAAAATTCACAAAAATTGCTGAAATGGAAAAGTTTGAACTCCCAGAAAAGTGCAAACTCCTGGACAAGAAAGGCTTTGAACCCACAGAAAACAGATTAAAATAGGATTTCCAGCCCCTAGACAACCCTTATTGATAAACTGAGCATGATGTCTATGGTGTGGAATATTTCCATTAGCTACCTTGGGCTAGTTGCCTGGCTGTGCTCCCTCCCAGCTCCTGCACACCTGCTCAGTAGCTGAATATGGGAAAGTGAAGAAAGTCCTTGATTTCTCAGCAACAGCTAAAAACACCAGTGTTATCAACATTCTTCTTAAGCTAAATCCAAAATACAGCAGCTACTCAGAAGAAAATTAACTCTCTCTGATCTGAAACCACGAGACACCACATGTCCCATTAAGCAGTCAACTGCGATTCCAATGTATCTTGAAAAAGTGACCGGTCCTGTAATTTTCACAGGTTTTATTTTTGTTCCTGAAGGTATGTTTAACCTGTCACAGCCTGATATCATATTTACTGCCATCTCTAAAACTAAGGTGCTTCGTAAATACTTTGCTCCCTGGAAATTTGCTTTGAAGATTCTTAAAACTGTATGTAAACTCCTCTTCTGAGGAGTAAGACTGGAGATGGCTTAGAGAAGCTTTTCTGCTGACTGTATGGCCAATATAGTCTTTGGATGCAGTGGAAGAGACTGCTTGAAAAGGTTATTTTAATTACAACAGCATGCACTGAAAGGTTCTGAGTTCAAGACGTCAATTAACCACAGAATAGGCTGAGACCAAACTGTTTTAGTTAGCTGCTGTGTGAGACACAAGGACATTTCAAGATGTGCCTCTTGAATTAGGCATTTCACCATACAACAGTTTTCGTCAGTCATCATGTTTTAGCATTTGCACTGTGCAGTGCCAAACGCTACGGCCGAAACTCATGTACCTCTGTGCTAAGATCTTTACAAATATGTGAAATTTCTTTCTTTTTCTTTTTTTGTTTTCCCCAAGTAGCTCCAAATTAGTTGTTCCTATGCTGGAATGATTTTCTTCTGAATACATTTCTCTCTAGACTTGTGAATGAGACTACGCAGAATTCAATGAAGAAACATATTTGAATAAGAGATGCGATAGGCCTAGGTAGGAAAAAATGTGTCTTAGTTAAATGTGTCAATTTATATATGCATAGATGTGCTCTTACTTCTTTTACTGTTTGGTTATAGTAAACAAGAAAAGAGTCAACTCTTTCCAGTCATTGTTGTGTTCTCACAAAATGGTTAGGCGTTAAGATGCTAAGTGCTAAAATCCATCAGAAAGGTCAATCGAATGTAAGAGAAACACTTGTAAGAACGAAAACTTAGAGAGATATATGCTGTATATTGAATCTTGTATTTATAATGTGGATTTTTTACTCCTTTAACTTATTGTCTAGCGAAATAACAGCTAAAATGGCCAAACGTAATATTCTAAAGTTAGGCAGAAAATATTGCTTTGTTTTCAAATACACTACACATTTATCATTTTTATAATGCAAGTCAGAACTAAACAGTAATGTAAATATTGATGTTGTGAATCGTTCCCAAGATGTCCATTCACTCTACACAATACGGGATGTCAGTTTAAATGAAACAAAACAAAACATAACAAAGCAAAGCAAAGCAAAACAAAACAAAACAAAACAAAACAAGAGGGGTTTACGTCTGGTGTGTTGGTATGTTTGTTTTAAGGGGCTACCATAAGTAGCTGTCAGTGGCATTTACATTCTTTTCTCATTTAGTCAAGTCTGTTTGTCATGAGAATGCCAGAATACTCTGCATTAGCCGAAGTGTTGAGCAATGCACACTTCACACAAAAATGTTATACCATATTTGAGCAAATTCAGCATCTTTTAGAAATATCTTAGAAAAACATGTGGAATTGTTTAAGGTTTGTTTCCCCCAACAGATTTTAATATTTTGCCTGAGTTTTTTTTACTTATTTCTTCAAATAAAGAAAATCTTTTCAAATAAATTAGAACTTTGTTTTTATTAAAAAGTAAGGTAAAACATGTCTGAATGATTATTATTTTTTCCTATTCATTCAGCATTCAGTCTTAAGCCCACGCTGTCTGAGCAACCAATTGTCCCTCCAAGGCAGCTGGGATTGACTAGGTTACTTTTGCTCCCTGTCCCAAACTTCCATCTGGATCTGGGTGTTCTTGGTTCTGGGTCTCCTTGTGAGGAATTCCCACCCCGAGGCAAATTCACCAGACTCATGGAAGCAGGATACCTCCTTTCAAAGGCTAAGGAGTCTATTTCCCCCCCTTTCAAATACAGTCTCACACTTGTGTGGTTTCTCTGCTCACAAGTAGGGTGCTTTGCTCATGCACTGCTTCAATTTTTTCATTTTTTATTTTTAGTAGGATATCTTTCTGCAGTGTTTGATCATTCCCCTGCACACAGTTGTGGCTTAGCTTAATCAACTTATTTATCTCAAAGTAGAAAACCTTTATGAGGATACAGAGATGTTAATCCTGCATTAAAACACTGTAAGAACATTTGTGTACAGAAGTCCCTGGCTGCATTTCTTAGTGGAACCATCATGTTGCATTTTCTTTTGTAAGCTCGTACACATCATTTGATCGATAAGGGAAAAGGCAGAAACAGACTTTAGCACATACACATTCAGCAGAGTAGGGGAATGGCAGAAGCAAAAATCTGTGGAAAAGACTCTGATAACCCCCCAGTGTCAATTAATCCCTGCCTCCAGCCCTGCTGATGCTGCTTTCATGCGGGTCTTCCCAGCACACGCTTCTTCCATGCCCATAACTGGCTCCCCCCTGGAACGCCCTTCTTCTCATACACACTCCGAATTCAGACACCATGTGGACCCTAAAGCAGGAAGGAATTACAGTTCCGTCCATTTGTTTAACACACAGCTGCCAAAGTTCTGCAAACAACTATCCCGTTAGTATATAAGTATTTACATGGTCATCATTTTTATATAATGCTTTTCATCTCCAGCTTTTGATTTTTAGATTTGAAGATTCAGCGTCATCCATCATCATATTGCTGACAAATGGTATTAACATTTTTTCTGCAAAAGAAGTACAAAGCATACAAAGAACAATTGTTATCCTGTAACCTGACCTAAATACTGCATAGGTCTTTCTGCAAAAGAAACATTCCATTCATTTCTAGGTATAAGGGAAGGAAAGTTTCAACTGAAAATGTAACCTCATCCGCTGAAGTGATGTTTCTTCTCGTTTTCTTCATCTGACAGCTCTCTTCTCGATTTCGTAAATCTTCTTCATTTTTTGTAATGTGAAAAATAATTTAGAGAAGTAAGAGGCAGAAGAACATTTAAAATAATGAGATTTATTTATTCTTATTTTTTTGCTATCAGTGTTGTTACTGAAATCAAAACAGACTTTTATTTAGCACTTTTTTTTCCTCTGATGTAAGAAGTATTCTACATTAGGGTTTAATTTTTTTAAATCTGTTACATCATTACAGGCCGTGCTATGCTTTTCCTGTCATTTCTGTTTGGCTATGGCTTGAATTCTAAGGCTGGGTTTGTGGTATTCATAATGCATTATATATTGATTACATACGTGATATGCAGAATGCATATCACATTGTTTCCTTGTGCTTGTCTGACATCAATATTGCACTCGACGTCAGAACTTGGAAAGGATTCGTAATACCTACAATCCTACAATGACACTATAGGATTTGAAATTCCAGAAAGAGAGTCATAGTGCTTTCTGCACTTTCTTGAACTCAGTGACTTCTCCCAATTTCAGAACCAGTGATTTTGGCTGACATTGGTTAGAGAGCAGACCTGAGGAAAGATTTTACAGCATTTACTGCTTACACTTGAGCATCCAGGATTTTAAATCCATGCAAAGTCAAGTTTACTAGGATGTGCTGGGAGAAATCTGTGCAAGCCCCTTTCTGTGTTGTATTCTGGACCCAAAGTTAAGTTCATTATGCAAACATGAACCAGGCCAGTGGAAGGTTTTGGCAGTGCTATGCAAGCAAAAGACGCATGTGGTTACCATGCAGCAAGAATGTGTCTTTCAGTAAATGTCTAACTCTTTGCAATGTTTGGCAAAAAATTATTACCATCTGTTGAAGAAGAAACTTCCTCAGACACATAGGCCAGCTACAATCCAAACCAGATTTTGTTCAGACGGGCATGTGCGTTACAGAGCCAGTTGTTCCTAGCAGCAAAACCTGCAGCCACGGTAGACCGCAGATTGCCTCTTTTGTGAAGCGTCCTAGGGTAGCGGGTATAGCCAGAGGACTTGCTGTACCAACACCCAGAATCACAGGGTCCCTGGGAAGCCACAAGGCTGGTTTGTGGTCCTCAAAACAACTGGAAACATTTCTTGCTATTGCATCCATATCACCTGCGAGGAGCTTGTACCAGAGACCAGGCAACCTGGCCCTTGTGTCCAGGGAGTGAGGGAGCACCTCCACTTGGTCCTGGCACATATGGCCCTGTCTCCTTTTCACCCTAAACTCTCACAAACTGTAGCAGCTCAAAAACCAGCCATCACTACCTTGGATATTTGGTTACTGGAATGATTATGACTTAGTATCTCCAAAAGACATGGAAAGAATGAGTAGATATATTGCATTACAGAGTCAGAGGATGAGTCAGTACTTTGGCAGTCATTAGGAAGTTCCTCAACACAAAAAGAACTTGCAACTGCGACTATAACTCCCAGCATGTAATAGATTGGCTAACTGAGTCTTTGGTGCTTACCTCATATCTAACTGCCATTCATTATCCTTTATTGCCTCTGTGAACTGGGGCTTGAGATCATACGGAGGACAAAACTGAGCCTTGTCCCACCACAAGGAAAGCAGAGAGGCATTGCACTTCCACGCTATTCAAATAAGAAGACAGATGGTCAATACCACAGCATCAAGAACTGGGAACTGAGCCAATAAAGGCTCCCTGAGAAGATCAGGGAGCAAGTAGACATCCCTTATACTGTCTCATTGTGGAACTGACAGGCAGATCAGTTCCCCTGTAAACCATGCAAACTCTTGCCACTAAAGACAGATGCCATGATGCATGTACAAGCTGGTAATACAGATCTTCTATACGCACTCTCTCACTCCAGTCTACTGAGCACAAAGGACTTGCTCCATAAGGGCCTGATGCATACCAAAACTGCTTATTTTCTCATCAAAACATATTCAACTTGTGACTTACTGTTGTGACACATCCAACAAGAGTACAGATTGCAGTAGTAACTGGTAGCACAGTATCAGTAAGGAGAGGAGTTGTAAGAAAAATGATCTAAGAAATAGTAAATCTTAAAAACAGCTAATTCCTCGACTTTCAATGTTGACAATCATTCTGGTTTTAACCCTAACTCCAAATTTTCTTTGTGGGTTTGACTCTCGCAACTATATGTACCTACTGTATATTTATTTCTATAACAAAGTTGTATCACAGCTTGGCATAGTTTACAGCCCTCAGTTCAAAACCAATTCAGAAGTCAAATACTATAGATGAGCACAAAGTGAACTAGTAAAAAGAGTAAAAATAAAATTTAATTTATATAATTTTAATTTTTTTGTGTTCCTTATTTAATGATGTTGTAAACAGCTTGATTTCTAAAATTCCTTTTGATCTAAAAGCATTCTTTTAGTACAGATTATTTTGGAAGGGAGATTTTTAACTTGCAAAAAAATATATATGATGTTAGGAATTTGAAAAAAAAAAATTATAAGAACGGTTTATGTTTAGACAATTTTGAGATATTTCTTTCAGCTTTTTTTAATGTGTGTACACTTTTTTTGAAAAATTATGACTGTCTTTAATTGTTTCTGATTCTGTGGGAGGAAGGCAATAACCCCAAATGTTCTGTAATAGTCAGTAGGGAGTGATGGGCACATACAGAATATTATTTGCCACTTCACAGAATGAATGCCTAAAATATGCCTCCTGAACTTCATTTGCCTCTTCTTTTGCCTCTCAGTGTGGTTGTATGCAGAATGTAGTCTAAGTCTAGCTACTGAAAGGTAGATTCGACTGCAATATTAAGCACGCCTTCACATCTGTTCCATGGATGCCAGAGTAAGCTAACTTTGACAAAAACAACTGCATCAAATGCCTTTCTAAACAATAATCTCCATTAGAAATGCTCAGTGCTGTTATCTCCACAGTCTAAGTAATGGTGCTGTGAGAGGGAAAATATATTATACGATTAATGCCAGAGTGTCTCATTTTTAAAAGAAATCTGACAATCACTGGAGAAAAACCTCAGACTCCAAACAATATTTTCCAATTTGGGAACTTAACCTGGGCAACTAGTTAGCTAGTTTGCCTTATAAAGAATAATGCCTTGACCAGAAGTGCGGAATAACTGCCGTACTGATTGTAGCCAGGTTTAGCCTTGGCTTCTTCGGAAAATATAGAATTGTTTGAAGTAAACTGTCATTTTCAGTTGTGAGATCTATCTTACACACAAAGTGAACTTGTCTATCATTGAAATAACTTTTCTGAGATGTTATATGGCTGGTGTGGAAAATAAGCTGCAAATATCACATTTCTTTCGAACTACGACACAAGGGAACTTATATTGATTTTTGTCATATACTTAGACTATTTATTGTATTACTATATATTATTATATTGTCTAGAACTTCCTTTTTACTGAAGTAATAATGTTACTGAAATGAATGCAATTCCCTAAAATTACATTCCTTCGGCTTCCATTCAAGGTAGTTTTCACAGCAAAGAAGACACTGGGTAATTCAGACACTATGTAAATTACTGAGTAATAAATTCAGGCAGTGCATTTCTTATACATCACAGCACATTTCTTCTCCTTCTTCACTTTTTTTAAGGTTATGTGATCTTTTTGCCTGCTTCAGTAAGCTTAAAATCAATTCTACAGCCATGACAAACTTGGCTATAAAATTAATGGTAGCTGACTGCATGCAGAGCCCCGTTCATTCAAGCCCTAACCAAGGCAATGCTCAGGACAGAACTTAATAGGTAGCTGCTGGAATTCAACTGTTCATTTTGGGTCTGATTTTGAAATTTACCTCCTTGGAAATGCTGAGCTCTCCCAAGGCTTCAGTCATGGCTTTTAATTCCTGTCAAGTGACTCCCAGTTGCTTTCTTAGTTAGGCCAAATAATTGAAGGTACTCAAAGTTTTCTATGAGGGGCCATTCCTATTTGGGATAAATGCAAAGACACCGACTCACTTCAGGAATGAGAATCTATTTTAGTAGGGGGGGATTGTTTGTTTTTTGTTTGTTTTTTTCTCCCAATAAATCTCTCTCAGATATTTCAGGAAACTATTGCTACAATTTGGATAATTTCAGGCTAAAAAAAAAAAAAAGCACTTAAAGCTGTCAGACTAAATGATTTATAAATTAACAAAAAATCTGATTTCTCCACATCAAAAAGAAGCAAGCAACAAAGGACAATCCAGAAGTATCGGGTCAAAAAGAGCAGGCCTTCTTAGCACAGCTTTGGTGAATCTATCAGACCAGTAAGGTCATAGATTAGTGACTATTGCTGAGAGAAAATCCTGGCTCCTGTACCAAAAGCCCTGACAGCACAGAAAAGGATCTGAGCACTAAGAGGCCTTGTTTGCATTGCCTTCTTGTAACAGTCTGTCTTCTATTAATTTTATCTCAGAAGTGGTTAAAGTTATGCTTTTAGTATATTTAACTGACACATTTTGAATACTGTCTCTAAATGTTTTTTAGCAATACTTTGAAAGATGGAATCTTGGAAGAACATTTCAGTTGAATGATGATAGCACTTTGAGAAGTGACCTCTCCTCTTTGGGCTATTCTCACCTGTTTTATCTGGCTGTGGCAGTACAGTTAGTGCCAGAGAATTTCCACAGATATCTTTAAATCAGACAATTATAAATGAAAAATTGAAGAAGGAAAACTTCAGTTAATTATGTTGCAGAGCTACAAATATTAAATGTTATTTCTTTCATTTGTTTTTTTTGTTTTTCTGTATGAGATTAGAAAAATGTTTTGACCTGGAAATTTAGGAGGAAATATACTGCACTGCTGAGACATACCAACAATACTTTCTGTAAATATTGCTTCATACCTCCTCAGTATTCAACAAAAGATAAAATGCATTAGTACAAATAGTCTTATCCCACATGACCTTGCAACCCATATCTAAATCAAAGCTCATTCAGAACTGAGTCCTAATCCTTTTGATTTACAGTCACAGATCCTTCCTGTATTTTCTGACACAAAGCTGAGGGTTGTAAAAAATGTAGACCTATTTTACCTCTTTCTGTGGGAGTAGAAATTCATAGTTTCTCTTCACACTATTGAAACAAGGGATAAACTGAAGTTAAATATTCTAATTCTCTAGACTGAGCAGATTTATTGTTTTAAAATATGAATATTCTGTTCTGTAAAATAGTAATAGCTATTTTCAGATACTTGTACATGACAAAATATAAGTAGACCAAGGTTCATGTGTAAGAAGAGGTTATACATAGTTTACTTTCCATTTTATACAAATTTCAAATTAGTAACAATTTCAGGATTATCTTTAAAAAAGAACTAATTTGTATTCTAGAAACAACTGTACAAAGGAACCGCAGGGGAAAAACGGTCTTCTGACTCTGTCTTTTTGAATTCAGAAGCTCCATGAACCAGACAATTGAATTCAGTTGCGGCTGTACGTGAGTCTGAATATGGCAGAGATGACGCACTGGGGCTTGCAAATGAGCAGGGTAAAGATCAGAGACACCATGTCTTCACCATTCCCCTCAATCAAGCTATTTAAGAGGATTAAAAAGAGGTCCAAAGGAGAGCCTGTACTTGTTACCTTCCAAGTAAACATCACACCTTATTACCCTGTTTGAACTGGAGGATCTAGGATGGTTTCCCATGTCCCACATCCCATTCCGCCTGCAACCACTGTCAAACTCCCTACTGCACGCTACACCCACCATGCCGTGACAAACAAACTGAGGCCATGGGCCTTAGGGAACTGCAGAAAACCATGGAATGTCCCTGGCTTGAATGATCAGGGGATCCATAGTTTGAAGAGCACTGTAAGCATGCAGCAGCTATGCAGTTCACGTATCATATGGGAAACAAATACATAAAGAAAAAGAGTAGCTAGGAAGGACGAAGAGGTTAAATATTCTGTATTCCACAAGGAACTCCTCACAAATAGTTGCGCACAAATGCACACTTAACGATCAATTTCAACAGCAAATCAGAATGCTTCAGTACAATTGGCCTAAATTTAGATACTTTTACATTAAGCCTATCTACCTGCAAGTATCTAGTAAAAAAGTCTGACAAACTTCCTTAAAAGTCACTCTCATAATTCAGATGTGGTCACTTCATGTTAATAACAGAAGTTTGCACAGATACTGCCACAGGTACAGGTAGATACTAATCAATCTTTTGTGTTACTTTATTGAGACATTGGACTGGGTGCCTTTGCAGTACTGCCTCAAACATGCTACCATTTCCGACTATCTCAACATCCCTGTTTATCTCAAGCTACACCATAACTAATCTGTGAGACAGTAGATACTCACAAAGCAGGAGGAAAGCAATAAGTTAATTAGGAAAGATGTATATTAGTGCAAGAGTGACACTGGATATCACATTACAAATATCATATCACTTCTTGAGAACTCATTTTACCAATCTCAAAGTCAGACACCGACTGGAGAACCATCTTTACAAGAACAGCACAAAGAAGGGTTGTCATGGACCACAGGGCCAGCAGAGTCACTGACCTGCCTGAAGGATAATTCTGGTGGATTTTTATCCCCCAGGATCTGTGGAGTTCCCAGAAGGAAAAGGCCTATAGTGTGTGCTATAGATTATAGACTTAAAGGTACAGGGCTTTTATCATGTAAACCTTGAAAAAAACATTTCCCTGTTTTGATCATCCTTACATGTTTACTTTCAGGTCATCCTTATACATGCTGTATATGTTTGCTGTGGACATCAGCCAAGCTCAGTTCTCATGAAGACTGATTTTGTTCTCCTAGTCGCTACTCTAGGCTCATAACACAGGCCTTATCCAGATAGGCATTAATGTAAAATCTTCGAAAAGTACAGCTGATCTCTCTTTCTGAACAGAAAATAATAGTTTTCAGTAGCTAGCCCTTGGTTAAAACAAAAGGAGAAACAACAACTGAGACATCTTACTTTATTGAATAACGCTAAAATGTCCTTTCCAGAGACAAGTACAAGTGTCAGAAAGTCAGAAGTACAAAAAAAAGTTTTGTTATGTCCACTTAATTCTTCTGTGGATTGGTTCTCTATACTTAGTAAGTCTTTAAAGTGTACTAGACTCTCTCTGTATGGTTTCCATACACCAATTATGTCTTGTTCTTGAAATAATTTTTCTCCAGACAGCCTAAATTTTTCTTTCCTGTTGTTGTTCATAGCCACACATAATTTAAGAAAACATCCTTAAACACTTTTCATTTACCATGTCTGTCTCAATTGTCTGTGCTTTAACAAAGTTAAGTTTTATCCAACCATTTTAAACTTTTGTCATGAATGCAATATTAATTTTGTGATCCTTCCATGAACTGCATCCAGTTTGCTAATGTGTTTCCAGTAGTGAGATGCTGGGAGTTGTGGAGCATTCTAGATGAAACCTACTTGTTATATGAAGCTGCAGTTCCATCTTCCTGCACTGCGATATGATTGTTCTTAATGTCTTCAGACAAAATGTTGTTGGCCTTGTTTGCTGCCACATTCCATTGACAGCTAACCCTTATAGCTAGCCTTTCATGCTGTCATTTCTTTTTGGCAGCTCTGTGTTACAAGTCACTGGCTATCCATGCTTTGCGGTAGTTTCACCAAATATCTTATTTATGTGTTTCCAAGTAGAATGAACTCTCTTCTGCTCATATTTTTAATGTTTTTGTCATAAAGTAGTATATTATCTGTGTCCAAACGTTTTGGGCTTCTCTCTGCTTATAGCTGTCTACTAAATTTAAATCGAGCCAAAGGGAATGCTGCATAACTTTGAAATACTTAGTCTTAAAGAAATACAAACATGTTACTGCATTCTTTTTCTCCATCTTTGCAAGCTTTATGTCACTAGGCTCTTTTTTTCATTCTGATTGATCTTTGATAGAACTTAAAATACTTATAAAGCATGATTTTCCCAATTAACCTATTTCTTGATCTTTATTATCTTATTTTCATTTTTAGTTTTTATTTACCCAGAGTTATATATTTTTTCTGTTGAGTACTTATTTACACATTTCTAAATGGGTATATTAAAACATACCCTATTTATACAGCAAAGCAATAGAATTGCCTTCATCATTCAATTTTGTGTCAAATTTCAGAGGTATATAAATCAGGTTGTATTTGATGTCATCTTCAAGTGTTTTCCCAACATGGGTATTTTATTCCATATCTACTACTTCAAAGGAGGCATGTCTGGAAATCATAACATCCCTGTTTAGTGAGCCAAGTGTAGAAAATACATGCACCAAGAAAATATGTTTCCTTTCGGTTTCTATGTCTCTTATTCTGGAGAAATTCTATGTCTTCCATGCAGAGAGAAAAAAAATAAGAACATCTGTTTCTGCTGGGGTCTGTTTTGGATGACTACCACATAGAACAAGATTTTAGAGTGCTGGAGACCAAATCTAAACTTATTAGGTACACTCTTAGTACTGTTTTAGCCTAGTTTATAATGAAGAACAAATCTACTTTAATGTCTGTAACTTGATTTTTTTCTTTTAATATAGATGAAATTTGAAAAATAAAATGTTTTTCCTTTATAGAAATAGAATTGAAGGAAAAGAGATCATCCAGCATGTTAACCCTTACTGCTTTCCTTCTTAAGGAATCGTGTGCACTATCTGGACACACTTGAAGCCTGCCTGTCCATTCCAAACTTGTTACTTGTATTCCAAGAATAAAATTAAAGTAATATACCACCTGATTTATTTGTCAGAAAACAAAATATTACACAGATAAAACATTTTTACCTCTTAAAAGAATATAAGCTCTGCCAATAATGTTTCGGAAATATGTTTGTCGGTGGGTATCAGAATAATAAAGGTCTAAGAAAGGAATTGAAAGGAAGGGTCATGCAAATCTTGCAGCTGTGAGTAGTATCTCCAGAAAAGACCAGTCTTTGTGGCATCCTTGATGTTTGCTCCAGCGCGAGTGGACCACAACCCCCAGAGGTCTCTCTGCCTCACATCTTTCACTCCACTGGCTTTCCTTCAACAACTTCTTAAAAATTTGCATTTGGTTGTAATTTTTTTTATTTCCAAGAACACTACCACCACTTCTTGGAACTGTTCTGATTCATTTACTACACTGGTGTACAGCAGTCATTTCAGGAAGGGAGATATTTAGTTTGGAAGTTTGAAAATGCCAAAGTCTTACATACTCTTTCAGTGTTTTCAACCCAAATGCGTAGAATTCTCCTAAAATTAGCTGTTCTCATAAGAAACGTGCTTTATTTCTTTGGTCCTAATCTCATGAAACCATGCGTGAAACTATGTTTAAATTTTCAGAGGGCTCCCTTCCAATTACAACTCTACCCCAAATGAGAAGAAAAGTGTGTATTATTTTCAGTTGAGATTTTAACATCTGCACAGCTCAGGCGCTCTCATACAGGAAGGAATTTGGATGAAAATTGTCAGGTTGGGCCAATTTGTAATCAAAGTTTTCCTTGCATCTGGCTTACATACGCTTATCTCTGAGTACTTTAATTCCGGGTAGTGAATTACCATGACAAAAATTTTCAAGGTGGATTTCCACCTGTTTTCTTGTTTGAACCGCAGACTGGCTTATGTTGACTCAGTTTGAATTCTGTTCACAAACTTGAGCAAATATGGGCCAAGTCTTACGTTTGTAACAAAATAAGCTTACATCTGAACTTCATCTATACCCACATTTCACTGGAAACACTTCACATGGGTTTTCTCACAATACGTAATGGAAATTTAATTTGTTATTTTAAATTATTAATTTTACACTTCTTGAATTCTGCCCGAATGCCTCATGCTCTGCTCTCATGAAATCAGATGACTTGAATTACATACGTCATCTTTAAGACTGGCAAGTCATAAAAACAGACACCTCAGAAAATTAACTTTTATATGAATATTTTATAGAACTGCCCATCTGTGTTGCACTGTTTTCAACAGAGAATTGAATACTCCAAGTAGATATTAACCAGGTGTAAATTCACAGACTGGGTGGAGATGCACCTCCACACCAGAGGATAATCCTGTCAACTTCCAAAGACTAGAGCCCCCCTGAATTGTGACTGGGGTTAGGTGAAGCTTATGCTGCTTTCCCAATACACGAGGTTGCTTCTCTACCACTGCCCCCAATGTTTGTTGCAGGAGGTCAAGGTTAGCTCCTGTTCTGCACTCCTTTACTACCACGAGTGAGGGTTGCAGGACAGTACCTGTTGCCTACCCCTCTGCGCTTATCCCAGCCTCTGGCCTTGTGGAGCTCATCTTATTTCCACCACACAGGCCTCTCCTGCACAACACTTCAGCCTCTCCTCAGGCATGTCTCACACTTCTCGCTTTGTAAACCTGGTAAGAATTTCTACTTTTCCATCTTCTAAAATCTCCAGGTAAGTAATTTTCCGGCCCATGAATTTTTGAGTTTTATTTATAATGTGCCTCAGTTCTGTAAGAACTTTCACAGAAAACAAGTTACTTGGGCTTTTTATTTCGTATTGCCTACCCAAACACTAAAGCAGGCACTGTAATTCCGAAATAATTTTGTAGATCTCCAGAATATAAACTTCCAGTTTGTCACTTTTATTCTTTGGATTTACAAAATAATGACAGGAAGCATCTTTCTACTCATTCTAGAAGCTTAGGTGAAATATACTTAAAAGTATCATGTACAAATAATATATTAATGAATATGTAATAATAAAGGCTAACATGCAACATAAACATTGAATCTTTCCCTGTTTTATCTTCAACTTGAAACAATATTCATGTTCTCAGAAGCAAATCATACATCCTGAAGTTCAGCATATTTGAGCTATTACTTACTTTATTCTGCAATTATTCATCTGATTTGCACGCTCTGGTTCATACCAGGTTTCCTCAAATGTATCTGTAGAGCTTTTCCATCTTACTTCAGAAGCCTTCTTGTTGACTAGAAACCTTATACTCTTGAATGAGCTTGATTACATCAAACTGCAAGAAAAATATTGGAAATTTTCTGCATTTATAGTTCAGAATTTTAATCCTTTGAACACTTACTAGTATCTTTGTTTTAACTTGTTGACAAACAGTTCTTATGCATAGATTTTGCCCTTTCTTTATTGATGCTTACACTAGCATGTGGACTTTCTAAAGGATTTTGTAGTTTCTCTCTAGCATGACAGAAAAAAATACAGAAAGAGCATGCATGTTTCTAATATTACAAAACAAAATGTTATTAGGCAACATTCAAAATCAACTCAAGGATAGAGAGGATTGAAAATAGGTGGGGAAGACATCTGGAATGCATTCGAAAGCAGAGCAGATGTTTGTTTTATTAGCTGTTGGTAGCCTCACTGTCAATACATGACCTGTATTAACGGTCATTAAAATTATAAACTGCTGCTGTCTAATCTGGGTCAACGCCTTCACAAGCTCCATGCCTGAAAAGAGTCAATTTTTAGTCTATGCAACCAATGTGGACATCAGGTTAATAGTCGTATTCATCACTAGAAGGAAAATAAAAATATCTGACCACTATAGGTATCTTTCACTATTTCTGTGAATAGCCTATGGGAAAATTTGAGGCAGTCAAAGAGTATCTCTGAATGTTGTTGTTGCACTAGAAAGAGGTTTGGGAGCTAATGAAAGTGGAGAAACCACTGGAAAATGTAATAAAGGCCACCTATTCATAAAAATGTGAATATACTATGAAGATTTTCTGTCTGTTACTATGTTTTCAGGGCCAGCATGACCCACAAATCATATGTCTGTCGGAAGGCGACCTTGGATGGCCCAAGCTTTATTACTTTACCTAAAACACATAGCATGGAAGTTCTACTGTATAACTTCTTAATGTAATATTTCCCAGTCAAAATTATATCCTCTACAAGAAGTAAACTAAGATCTTCAGTCAGCTTTAAAGAAAACATGTAAAATTCTTAAGAAGAATGTAATGATTTTAGTGAAATTTTCTTCAGTTAAGACCTCACTGTCACTGATGGGAACTGTAATATATTTCTTCATATTATCAGGCTTAGTTGGAATAATAAGGAACAGCTGATAGGATTTTGCTCTTCAGAAAGTTATATTGTGTTTGCCACTTCTTGTAAAACTACCCGTAATAAAAATGTGTGCATGTATATACACATGAATATAGGCACTGTAGGAGAGAGAGGAGATCTTGGATGAAAGTTTTTTTAAGGCAGCCAGCTTCCACCTAGTCTTCAAATGATTGCTGACATTTGGATTTACACCAGCCTTAGATCTAATATATGCATTTTACTTTGCTTTACATTAAAACTGTATTATGCAAATATACATGGAGAAACAGGTTACTAATTATTATAACAGACAAGAAACAAATTTGCAGAAGAATTGAAAGAACAGAAATACAAGAATCTAACGGAACCTCTTACACAAACCTGTTCAGGAGTCTTTTAAAAACCCTTTTTACATTATTCTTCCCTCATTCTCTTATTCAATCCCCCTTTTTTGTTGAGAATTTTCCTAGATGAACATTACATTCACCCTCTTTTTTTCAGATGCACTCATTTAAAATAAACCTCTTCTGGTTGTTTAGATTTAGAGCATAATAGTGATATGTCCTTTTACTTTGCAAGAGTGCCAGAAATCTAACAGAACAGCAAGTACAATAATACTTAACTACGTAAATTTTTATTTCCCTAATGCTTGTGAAACTACTGTGTGAGAATGCTAACACTATGGAAAATGTAATACCAAGAACTTCTGAACATTGTTTGGAAAGAAGATCTTTGAATGGAATTATAATAAATGTAATACATGTTATAAATATTAAATAAATCCTTGCAACTGCCTGAGCTCTGGATACTGTAGTAATATGTCTGTTCTAATGGAAAGGAGAAAAAAACAGGGATCATCCAAACCATGCCTTCTCTGATAAACTTTATTCCTTGTGAGCAGAGCTGCAGACAAAAGGTATTGCCAGATCTCATTACCTCATCACAAGTTTTACATTTATTTGTTTTGAGTTCCACACTCAGCAGTGCAATACTGAATTCCATTGATTAAGCTTATCTCTCATTAAAAGAAAATACACTAAAATTTTGAAGTGGCAGTGATGTGAACAGTAAAGGGTTATTAAGTAAGACATAAGCAAAAAGCATTGTAAGTAGTTCAGTACTTTAATTTAGTGTTGCCCAGAAATTAATTTAATATGCATACGACATCTGGTTGTCTCTCTGTATGTATGTCTGTCCAACCACCTATCTGCCCCTTCTTTTACAGCAATTTTGGAACCCATTAACCATTTTTACCTAGATGAAAAAAGCAAGTTGAAGTCTCAACAGATAATCCCGTAAGTGTCATGAAAACCCATTTGGTTTAGAAGAAAGTTCCTGATGGGTGCAGGAAAGGGAAGAAAAACTCCACATTTCTACTTTGAATTTTTGCAGCTTCCTGTTGGCCAGACAGCATGAGCTTGCTGGCCTGAAAGATCAGCAGGCACACAGATCCAAACTAGGTGTAACGCTTACCCTGGGGCCATTACAGGAAAAATGGAATTACTGAAATGTGTGGGACTGCAGAGCGGGGAAAAAATTTTTAGGAAATCACTGATTTCACAGTTCAGAAAAAATTTACCTTAAATCTCATAATTCCAAGTGATGACAGATGGGTATGGCAATTTAACTGCTTTGTTTTCAGGTCACTGCATATTGTACATTCTGCTAAAGAGTCTGGTAGAAGGAAAACCATGTGCTGCTTTCTGGCTGTTGCCCTCTGGATCAGCATAACTTCTCAAGGGGGAGAAAACTTTCCTCCTCTTTCAACAGAAAAATGAACATCTGCAACCAGAGGTCTTCAAATGCAAGAGTACATCAACAGAGAGTCGTGCACAGAGCAACAAAGAAGTCAAGAGGCACCACAGGACTCCTAGAGAAAGCTTTCCTGGAGACCTCAGAGGGTCTGTGTATGGTTTCTGCAACTCGGGAAACCACCAAAGGTTACTGAACTGAAAGGAAAGCCGAAAGGAAAGGTCCAGTCCTGCCAGGATGCAAGTGAGAAGAGGAAGCTTTATTTTCGAGACTCATTTTTAACCAATTTCACCCAGCAATCCTGAGTTTTTTCTCTGGAAAGAATTGCCATGTTCCAGCTTACTATTTTCAGATTTTATTGAAATATACCTCTAGAGATTGGAAGCCTTCAGTGTCTTTTGGCAGGCTTATTTTTAAAGAAGTGCTCTGTTTTTGTGGTGGAGTGATTCCAACCCAAGGCACTGGCTTGACCAGGGATTCCATCACATAAGGCTCTTTCATGTCTTGAGGTCATGACTCACCATTTTTAAAGTATAAGGTTGGCAAGGCTGTGGCCATATGTTACCTTTATACTGTGGCACACGCACCCAAGACCTCAAAGTCAAATCCTCTGTATATTGCAACAGCCGTGTGGGCATCTATCAGTCCTAACAACTGCTTCCTTAGGGACAGGTTACAAAAAAAATTATTGATTCTATATGTTTTGGTGTTTGGGTGTGTTTCAGTACTCCACACAGTTTATCCACACAGATTTTAGAAGGATTTTAGAAGCAGATGCAATCTCCTTCTTCTCCTCACATGCCATACATATGTGTCCAGCATCATTTGGAAGGTATGGGGCTGTATTGGCACTGGTTCAAATTTAAACTAAATTTTCCTGTTTCTCATAGGCAGGGATTTTTACTTTGGATACGGATTTTTAGGGCACAGAACTAGGATGACCACAGAAATGTATTTTCCAATGTGTTCAAGTACGGGAAGTGTGAACTTCTTGTGACAAGACAATGTATGCTGATAATAGAAGGTTACAATGAAACTTTTAAGTTAAGAAAAAAACCTGTGACAAAGCTGTAGAAGTATTAGTCTGGCCTAACAAACTTTTGCAGCCAAAATAAAAATATTTCAATTCCATAAGTCTTGAGGGTTATACTTCATCTATCCTACATCCATTTTCTTTTCTGGAGCTTCTAAGATGAAGCAGTTTCATTATACCAAGAGAAGAAACTGTGATGCATCTTGAGAGATGTACTTGACAGGGAAATCGTGCCTACAGGAAAGCCCAGATAATTGCATCTCTCAGAGGGAAGCAAGAAACGGCATTTCAAAACTGAACTTAGTTGTTGCCTTATGTGTTTCAGCTCTTGATCTTTTGCTGTGCTCAAGGGACTTCACTTTAAGATTTTGGACAGACTGTGGAAAGTCCAGGGAACAGACTTTCGAAATGATTGATGAACAACAACCTAGAAAATACAATGTTCAATAAGAGGCTGAATTAACTGAGGTTACTTAATGTAATGAAGAAAAAGAATCTCTGATCATGTAAGGCAGTGGAGAGAAAGGTAGTGATCTGTCTCATCCAATGGACAGGACAGAAAGCAATCAGCATTACATTCTGAAATGCTGAAATGCTCACCCAGCAGGTAGGGTGAGCTGTCAGACAGATGAGAGTGAGCAAGGGGAAGCAATCAACAGCAAGCAGAGCCTGACAAGGGAGATGACACTCAGCCAAGCTTCAGAAGTGCTTCAAGGAAACTCGTGTCTCCTCAGAGACTGGGAAGAGTTCGCTGCAATTCAGGAAGCTGGTAACAGTTGCTGGACTGAGAATAAACCTGCAAGAATTTGGTGGGGACCATAAGACCAGGGAGGGAGATTTTGGGGTTTTTGTTTCTAATTTCTGTCCTTTCTCATTATAATTTTTTCCTATTTTAGAAAATTTCTATGTTCATAATTTGGGGATTTTTTTTTAATGATACTAATGGAAATGTCAACCATCAAGGGAGTTGTATCGTGAAGTTTTTGCCATCTAGGTGTCCTAAAAGGTTGTCACACTTTATTTTGTATGTTTCAAAGATGATAAACAGTATTTTAGAATGTTTTGCAGCAGACTTGCCATACCATCAAAATCTTGATGTTGCAACTCCTAAACTCTTGTATGTCTCTTCCCAGGCTCTTCTGCAGTCTCCCTCACACTTTCCTTCCTCCTGCAATGTCAATTACCAAGATATTCAGAACTAAAGTTACACTGTTGCTCAGAAGATACAGTTTAGATGTCAAAAAGAAATGTTCAGAAGTCAGAATTAAGTATAGCGTTTATAGATTTGCTAGTGCTTACTGGATGGATAAGTGTAACAAGAACTAATTTCAGATATTTAGCTTTATTTTTTTCTATGCAACAGTTGTCCTGATTATTTTGCTAAATTTTTATTTGTAATGCTTAATATAAGATTCACTTTGAACTAGTTGTGATTTTGAAATGTAGAAAAGTAATTTAAAAAAGAGCTTTATAGAATAAATTGTACCAATTTTTGAGCTATGTGTATGACATATATTTGTGTCCCTTTAATTTTTATTTAATGTTTATGTAATTTACTATTTAAGAATTATCACTGTAATACACTCTACTTGAAAAATTTCAAACAATTTTGCAATTTTTCAAGTCAAACAATAAAAGAGTACAAACAAGCACGGGACTGTGTTCAGGCCTTGTTCCCGCCCTGTTTATTCAATGGGTAGATAAGATCAATGTGGTCCCAGGGTTGGGCCCTTCCAGCACATTGTGCTAATTTGAGGTGGTTCTTGTAAGACACAGACATCTTTAGCCTAACAAAAAGGGTGGCAAAACATTTAGCTCCTGCCAGGGCCACAGGGCCATGAGAATGTGGAAGGCAGTAGGAGGTCAGGATCAGCCCCAGGGTTTGGTAAAGAGCTGTAGCAAATTGTTCTTCTTCAAGGGCCAAAGGAGAAATTGTGATCTAAGTCCAGTTCTACCTAGGGTTCTTCCCTATGTAAGACAGCTGCCTCTTCACCAGAGGATTTTTAACATAATTTCAGTGCAACACTCAGATACAACTCACTGTGACTAAAGACTGAGGCACCAGGTCCAGCCAAAAGCATTTTTAAATAACATTCCTCCAAACTGCACTGTCTGTTCATTCTTCTAAAGAACACTTAAGACTTCGTACTTTTAAACAAATGGATTGTCCAGGGCAATTCTGCAAAAGTAATTCAGGCTGAGCTGAAAATATGTACCACAGACATGGCACAAGCAATCCGACCTGAAAGACTGAGCTACAAATTTTCCTCCCTGACAATGTGAAGTCTCTCATTTCTTTTTTTTTTTTTTTTTTTTTTTTTTTT
>Ga0065711_1030886_pt1 | contig 31148 bp, 14 predicted proteins | sample Hoacrofraction12_FD_59098 | JGI IMG/M metagenome (GOLD analysis project Ga0065711, IMG submission 59098) | Hoatzin crop microbial communities from Cojedes, Venezuela - Epithelial fraction 12 v2 (version 2) | ecosystem: Host-associated > Birds > Digestive system > Esophagus > Crop | place... | reverse complement strand
TTTTTTTTTTTTTTTTTTTTTGGTCTGGATACATAATATGAAGCCCAGCAATTTTTTTCTAAGTGTAGTTTTGATACTTTGTTTGTCAGAAGGATATTTGTAGCTACAATAAGGGGTGAAAACAGGAGAAGGAGTTAATATACCATATATTCTAGTTTACCTGTCCTCTTCAAAAAAAATAACATGTCAAATACTAACAATGGATTTGACTAAGATTTGAATTAGTAGTGGCAGTGTTCTCACAATGTTACAGAACTCACCAAAGCCCTTTTTGTACTGTTCCTGGAGTGACATCCAGATTTAAATATTTCAGGCAAGAGTGATTTTTTTAGCAAATAAAGTAACCAAATAATTATTTATGGATATTTTGTATCCTACATGGTTCTGTAGTTTATCTGTGGGAGATCTTGTCTCTGTAATCAAAACATGCATAACGAAAGAATCAAGAAATTCAGAGACTGTAGGAGTACCACAAGAAATAAAACCCCATTCAGCTTGTAATGAGATTTTTAAAGAACTGCTGAGAAAATTTCAAATATCTACACTGGTTGCAAAGAAGTTTTTGTCCTTGAGTTATCTTGACTTCCTCCAATTCAGGACAGTTCAATGTTAGCATTATAAGTTCACAGCACTCAAAATCAGACACATAAAAGGGTCATTAAGATCCATTGCCCTCCCTCTTCTTTGCTGGTCAAGACAGTATTGTTCCTTAAATTATATTTTTCTGTTGTTTGCCTGGCCTCGATAAAGATTAGGCTAACATCAAAAAAGGAACAGCTACAGCAAATGAGCCACACAGCATGAAGCTGAGAAGGCTTCCAGTTTTGGAAGCTGATAGAATTGGGTCTTGATATTCATGCCAATATATGGCAGGAGTGTCTTAAAGTACATGAGAGTGACTCCTACCACTAAGTGTAGAATTGTTAGAAAGGATGTCCACTTGTGTCTTCCATGCATGAAAACATAAGTACCTCATGAGGCAATCAAGTCTATGACCTTAAGAAGCTGCAGTTGTGTGCTCTGAGGGATGAACATTCTTTTGGGTGCTGATACAAAAGTCACAGAATAATAGGTTGAACTGTTAGGTGTGACTGTTCAGGTTCTTTTTCTTTGAAGTCTGAGTCCTAGATCCTACTCAGACAGTTGAAAAGAAAACACATGTAATACTTCTAGCATTAAAATAGATTGTAGTTTCTATATGGAAACTTGTAAGATTTACTTTTTCTCCGATGAATAAGGGGAAGCGCTTTATGAGAGGGAGATGTTAGGAATTGTACGGCCAACAACAGAATGCTGGAAAACTGGATTTATGCAACAGAAGATGCCATTATTTGCTAATTGTAGTGCAATTCTTAACAAAATAATAAATACGAGCTACTTGTAGTAGCTGGTTTTGAAATATTAGAAACACTCTCCACACTGTTCTCCAAAGTTTTAAAGCCAGAGCTCCTTCAATGAAATGTCAACTATTGGCACCTCCCTTCATGTGAGCACATTTCTTTACAGTCTCATCCTGTACAATCGCCTTGATTTGTACATCCTTTATTTTCCCCTCCCCTGTTAATCAAGCACCCCTGTAGATCTTCATGATCATCTTTTAGTAGTTTGATAAGCACTAGAAATCGGAAAAGACTTAAAATACCACCTAAAGCATTATTGATGGCACATGAGGTACTGCTCCTTGAAATGAGCAGGGCTGCCCAAGGTTGAGAGCTATGGTCTGTCATTAAAACCTCAGGGAAAGCTCTCCATAGCTGAAATCCTTCTTTCAAACTGAAGGAGTTACTGACAGCAAACTGCAGCATAGCGTGTTATTGTGCTTCAAGTTACTCTGCGCCAGCTACGCTGAAGTCCTTGTGCTTACACGCAGCATATGTGAGATAGTGCCACTTATCTTGAGCTTTTATCATCTGGAGAATCCTGGGTGCATGTTTGCTGAGTTTCTTTGTTTTGCTTTTTCTTGACAGAGAGATTGGCTTCCCAGAAGAGGATTCACACCAGTCTGTTAGCTCAGTGCACCACTCCATATGGCCATACACTCCTCACTGTTGACAAAAAGTTGCCACAAATGAGTTGCTGCACTCATCCATTTCCTCTGAAATGCTGAGGAGAAGAGAAGCCCTCATGGAGGTAGGTCAGCCCTAACATACAGCTCTGTGATGCGCTGCTTCTGGGAAAGGGGATGCAGCAGGGGCAAAGGGCGAAAAGTGACCTTGAAAAGCCAAACCATAGCACAATACGGGCTGCTAAGAAGAAAATTAACTCCATCCCAGCTAAAGCCAGTATGCACACCAGGGATGTTCAGTTCACCAAGAAAAGAAATAAATACCCCCCTCACCCTATCTTCAGCCAGCCTTACAAACTTCCCTGTGAGATCCCCAAACCATCCTGTCAGTTTTCTCCAGCATGTACGGCTGGATGTGTTCTGCAGACCAAATTCTGCCTTACTTGGTGACACCTGTACAAACACACTTCACAGTGGGGTTTGGGTGAGACTGATTCCCCCCCAGTGTTTACACATAGCCATGGGTGGGCAAGCAGCAACAGCACCCTACCCTCTGCTATGTGGCCTCAGCTAATTGACAATACAGAAGAAAATAAGGGAGGAATTTCTAGTCATGGAAGTCTGCTACTATGATGGTTAACAGAGTATGGATCTGTGCAGTAAAAATAACAATCTTAACACAGCTCTTCAGAGAGGCAACATACTTGGAATTTTTTTTCCCTTTTTTCTCTGTCTTCACAGGATGCCTCATGTGGAAAAGTGTAAAAATACTAAGCACATGTAAATTTGAGAGCTGGAATTCTCTGGTAGCAGTTAGACATATAAGCCAAACCTGAAAATAAAACATTTTAAAAATAAATCCTGTAGGGAAGATAAAACAAATGCAGAGCAGCCACTGTCAGAGTAAATAGTTTGCCTGTTGTTCCTATACTTGAACACCTGATATTTCCTGTGGGTTTCCTGGTTTCAGTCAGGCCTGCCCTCCACATCTGCCTACCCTTCAACAGACTTCAGTATAGGGGACCAGAAAGATGAGCTACGTAACTTCAGAGCTACCAGCTGTGTGTGGAAGGATGCTCCATATTTTTTCTTCCCCAGCATTTGAGAAGTAGCCTGGACTAGTTGATATCCTGGAGCTCTTCCTTCAACTTTAGTTACTACTCAGCTTAAAAAAGAACGCTCCTGACTAGAAGAGAAAAAAAGATCACAAAGACTGTTCTTGGGTCCAGCAGTGTACAATGAGATTTTTCATTGTTGTCTGGGGTTTTTTTAAGCTACCAGTGCAGCACCAGTAGCTTCAGTACACCTCAATTTCAAACTGATCTGTATTCCACCATTTTCTGTAACTCTAGGGGTGGCATTTGCATAGAGCAGGATGAGGAATGCTACTCACAGGTTTAACTCTGTTTTCATATGTTACTGCAGCACAATTAAATAAGGCTGGAGAGACTGCAGACCAAGACCAGATGAAATCCATCCCTATTGCCTCTTTCCTGCTTTTCCCTCATATGCTCCTCAGCTATTCACCTGTGTCAAAGCATCTTCCTAACTTCTCCAAAGACAAGCTTAAGCTGACCTAAGATGACAAGCATCGCCTGACTTTCTTTACCCGCAGCTTTATTACACAGGTGTGCCTAAACATGTGTTGCTGCAGTCACACCCCTGGTAAGCTCTGGTTCAGGGAAATGCCTCTTCCTGCCTGCGGTGGGCTTGCCTCTGTTCCTGCAAAGATTCCCAGAGCTGGGGGACTGATGTAAGGGCTGGATGTAGCTCAAGGCTGATGTGACTTTTCAGAAGAAACAAAACACCACGAAACAGTCTGGAAAGCAAATATTTTGAGGTTAGTTTTCTGTATGTTTCTCTGCTGTTGCTTGAGACCGTCTTCTGTGAGGTGTGAAGAAGATTTGCTGTTTCTCTGGTTTGTTGGAGGAATTATGCATAAGAAGCTTCTACTGTGATAGCAGAGATGCGGGGTAGGAGAAAGTAGTTTTTTGGTGGTTTTTTTTTCTTTTTTTCTCTTGGATCAATTTTTTCCCTTCAAAATACAGTACAGGCTGATATATTTGTCTGAACTGATATCGTTGGTATTCTATTCATCTACAGAAAAAATGCAGCTGAAGCTACCACAGATATAAGAAAAGCTTTTCTATTTTAAGCACCTGCCCATCAAGTGTCTTACCATAAATCCATTTCAAGTAGAGAGATCACTAAGTGGCACCTTTTTATCGCTATCAAACTGGATTTGGACAAAGGATATTGACATAAGACTCCTTGTCTCCACCATCACTCTTAAATCAGAGGTCTTTCCTATCTCTGTACGTGATTTATGGAAATACCGTTGTGCCCTCAAATATAAAATGTTTTTGCTCTTTTGGTTTTGTTTCTTTTTTTTTAGAAAAAATACCTTGAAACCTGGATATCAGCTGCTCTTTCTTCTGCCTGTGAGAAACCTGCTTATCAGCAGGAGGAAATAGTTAAAATGGCTCTTGCAGGATAGAGATATTGGTCTATGGTGTCTTTTACAACTGCTTCTAGAAAAGGCTTGTAAGCCCAGCTAGGACATCAATGAGCAATTGGTGCAGTGCAGACTTCTCTCTTCACCTCAGACATTTGCTCTTGACAAAGTGATGATGGGGCTGTACACAAACAACACTTGAACTGCAGAAGAAACACCATTATTTCCTAAAGAGGACATGGAGAATGCAAAAAGCACTCTAGGATAACGAATAAGTGTTAGCTAATTAAATTTCACCTGTGCCTGGTATATTCTTAATCTTGCTCCTGTTGTAGGTAGAAGACTAGACATAAGTGAGTTGCTTAAGGTTAAAATAAAAAATAGAACCAATATCGTGTAGCTCTCTTCTTCAAACTCAACTAAAAGTAGTTACTATTTTTTAAAAACTTTTTAAAGGGAGCGAATGGCAAGATTTCACTTTTGCATATTCTTACAAGTTCCTTTCTCTTGGCATGCAAGCAAGTTGCCAGTCATCATAGAAAACATTTTGGCAGTACCTTTCTGACATTTCTGTGTGGGAGGTGTAAGAAGAAATAGGGAGTTTGCTCTTTGCTGTAACCGTTCTCTCAAGAAGTGATTTTTGAGATGGAGTTACTTTCTGAGAGCTAAGAAATGGGGGTTGTCGGAGAATTCCAAAGGAGGGAATTGCTAGAGTTATCAAATGGTCTTTATAAAAAAGTAATTATTTATTATTTTTAAAACCTGAGCAATAACCTGATGTGAACAGATCTGTGTGCCAGGTCTGATCCCTTTTCCACCAAACTCCAGCCTCCCAGGACCCAAGTCCAAGTGCCTTGGATGCCTCGGAGGTCTTTCCTGACTTGTGAGTGAGTCCTCGAAGCCCTTTGGGTGGGGGACAGCAGGGAAGACGGGAACAGAAAGGCAGAGTGATGCCCCCAGTGCAGATTTCTTCTCCGTGATGGTGCCTGAATGCCCTGGTGAACTAGGTTTCTTTGGAAAGAAGTCTCTATGCAAACCCTGAGAGCTCAAACGAAGGGTGGATGGTCTCTGCTTCCTCTGAAGGCTCTCGTGGGTTTCCCCAGCTGCAGGCTGAGCTGCTTCTGCAGAGCCCTGGCTGGCTTCTCCCTTCCCCCTCCTGGCTGCTGGTAACACAAATGGGCAGCTGACAGACATGTTGCCCCTTGTTTAAAAAACACACACCCTCATTTGACCCTACCCGAGTCTGCTCTGTCCAAGCTTGCACGAGGTCTGTTTCCACTCTGCTTCAGGCCTGTAAGTAAGCAAAACCCATAGCCCTGCCCCGGTTCCATCAGCCGGTAAAGCTTTAGCGTGGGGTGATGCCACTTTCCATTTCTTTTTGCCTTCCCCCACTAGGAAGGCAGCTATTTACAGCAGCGGCCGCAGCCAGGTGCATAATCCCAGAGCACGGCCTGAGACCTTTTTGGATAAAGGCTGGAGTCTCCTCTGTGATCCCTTTTCAGCAGGTTTTCCCCCTTTCATTAATCCTACTTAAGGTAGAAAGCAGCACAGTGACACACTGTTATCATTGTCCATGCAACAGTAGCACTCTGCTGGGTGATTAAATTGCTCAGCCTTCCTCATGTTAGCCTTAAGCCAAAAAAAAAAAGAGGAAAAAAAAATCATAAACGGACTAATGCAAGTCACAGGAGGCAGGAGGAAAGAAGGCTTTTGTAGGGGCAGTGTGCAAACCAATTTCCTGGAAAAGAGTGCTCTGTGTGCAAGATCTTTAAGCTGTGAAGGTTTTAAAGGACACAGTCACAACCCTGCTGTCGAGGAGCTGTTGAACTGTGGCAGGCTGCAGTCAAAGGAAACTTTCAGTCTTGCTTAGAGGTGGTGTGAAATTAAAAGCCAAAGGCCAGGGCTGTTTCACTAACTTAAAAAAGAATAAATGAAGAGCAATTTAAATGCAAGAAAATGTGGGATTTATGAAATGGTTGGGATGAAAAAAGGATTAGTCAAAAATCCAGCCAGTATTGAAGAGAGATTTTTTTTTTTTTTCCCAAGCGTTTTAATTTGGTCATTTCTCCTAGTTAGTCTCTTCTGTTTGGTCATTTTCAAATGACAGTACAACAATCGATTATTAAGGCAGTTTTTTGAGGCATTAGGGGTGTGTGTAGTTTTATGGTTTTATTTTTCTTTTTACTTTGGAAGCTATGCAAGATAAGCATTGGTCTAAGGAGATAGAAGCAGAGTTAACCTGGATCTGTCTTCCATTTTGCTTTGTAACCAAAGCAGAGAGTTGAAGAATAACATCTGTCCTCAGGCTCTTGTACTTCAACCAAATTAACACCCTGGGAAGGGCTTATCTTTGGCAATTCACTGCCCTCCTACTGTTGCAAAATGAAAGGTGTTTGTCTAATTTATGCTGTAGCACTATCCCAAACAAACACTGGGCATCAGTTATTCTCCTGCACAGTTGATGCTGTAACACCTGAACTTGGTACTGCTGGTAGCTCAACAAAAAATGTCATTCATCTGATTTTATTGGGGTAAAGACAGAGGCAAGTAAAAACAAGCAGATCTATGTAGATATGTGAGTCTTTGTCAGGGAAGGCAAGACAGCCAGAATTAGTTCATTCTGCTCAGCCTCGAGTGCAGATGCTACAGATGCCATTAGACCTTTACTCTCATGGCAGGCAGGACTTTTTTTTTATCATTACCTGGAACAGCAGCTGGTGTGGTCATTCACCACTCAAATTATAACTTTCCACTTCCTCAGCAGCCCCTTTGGTCTCCTTCCCCTTTGCTTGCATGTGGCTTCCTTCCTTTCACAAGGTGACTGTCTTGGAGCCGCACAAGTTTCCAAAACCTGGAAAAGAGCTCTTTCCTGTGACACCCCACTCCAATCCATCTCCACCTGCACACACCACACTTCGTGTTTTATCCTCCCTGCCCTGCCACTCACCACGTGCTTTGGTGTGACATGCCTCAACTCTCGCCTGCAATCTAGCAATTGCATTCTGCACAAACGGGGCTCAAGTGAACTCTGAATGAAGGGATTCATCTGCAGCATCCAAAACGGAGAGCACTGGCACAAAAGTTTACAAAAGTCAGTTCTGAGGAAATGCAAGGCAATTGCTGCAAATCTACCGAAACTAAATCGGTAAGGTCACCCTCCACTTTCCTGTTTCCAGATACTTTCGCTCCGCAGATGTTCTGTGCTCGTACATGCCCCGGACTCCAGGCTGCGTCTGCCGGAGGTGGGCTCTTCTCAGCCAAGCCCACTCACACCCATGGCAGATCTGCTCTCCTGGAAACGGACACAGGTTTTTTTTTGGTTCAGTTTTTACTCTCCCAAACCATATTTCATACTGATGTGTTCAGGAGGATGTATTCCCACTAAATAAAGACTTGTTCTCGTTTTTTTGAGGGGAAGCTGGGGGAGTCTTCCCATTGCACACTGTCCCATATCTGGTATTTAACTTGCTTATTTAACTATTGCTGGAGTTACCAAGGAGTAACACCTCCACTGCCTTCCCAGACACATCAGCATTAACCTTTCAATGTGAAATGTCTCTATCTGCTGAATTTTCTACTGGATACCAGCTCAAAAATTGACCTTAACGCTAGTCCAAATGTCTAAATCATGAAAAATACATGCAGCTCATTACTAACTCTCGAGACTAGGCATGATGGTAATCAACTGATTTTGGCTGACTATCAGCCAGTACTTACTTTTAAGGGGTAATCTTGGGCTTTACAGAAGGTGCTAGGACTGAAACTCCAGTTTTATCAGATAATATACAGAAGAATGACTTTCATAACTGACATCATCTTGTAAAAAGAAATTCTTGAGTCTTTCCATATGATTGTCAAAACTTAAGGCTCTTCTGGGAAGGATCTTTCTCTCTCGCAGCTATGATAATACTATGTAGAGGAACAAAAAGTCAGCTGTGCACTTACTTCAAACAAGTTGAAGCTTTGTAGGACAAAACAAAACTCTCAAGCCATTATAGACTAGAGAACCACTGGCAGTGGACAAAACAAAACTCTCAAGCCATTATAGACTAGACAACCACTGGCAGTGGCTGGCCTTCCCACAAGGCTGTTTTACTACGTCATTTTGCAAATTTAAGTTAAGGTTGTTTTACTGCAACTGGATCCTCTTTAAAGAGATTAGCACTTTGTTTAGATATTCATAGAGATTTAATGATACATATGGAGCTGAGCAATGCTGACTGCAGCAGGGTTTGATCAAACTGTCTTTCATGTGAAAATGTTCCTATGGCCCTGCTCTCAATCTGCTCTTCCTACTCTTTAAATTAGAGCAAGAGGTGCAGAGGTGTTGGGGAAGAATGTCAATTTTACACCACTCCTTGGGTCTTCTGAATGATCACGTTCCACTCTTAATTTGAAAGTGCTCAAAGAAAGTATTACTGTGTAAGTGGGATAACAGGGGGGGTGGGCTGTGGGCTACTGCTAAAAAGTGGGTCTGCTAGAACATAGAAGTGAATTTGGGTAATTCAGATGGGTATTTATGCATATGCAAGTAAAACTTTAAGTAGCCTGTCTTCCTTCTCAGCTTTCAGCTCAAGATCAAGTGGTGCATGAATATTTGTGGGATGAGAATTTAAATCGTTTTTCTGCTGGTCAATGAAATGAGTACACGGTAGGAGCTGTGCTTGTTCCACTTAGAAACAAGGACAGCACAGTATGATCAGCAGGAAAAATTTCAGCTAGGAACTCCACAGTAAAATATGATTCAGTAGTTTCTAAAAGCTGTAATATTAAAAAAAAATTATAAAAGCTGTAAAATTTAAAAATATATAAAAACTGACAAAAAACATATCTCTGGTTTCCTTGAAATTATTCAAGCCTTCTTCACTGACACTGAGCCCAGGAAAGAGATGAAACTGAAAAACTGGACTTCACACACTAAGAATACACTGCTAGCCTATTAATGTATCTGTCTAGTGTAATGATATTTCTGTTCTACCTGTGCAATCTTTGTACGGATTCATCACTCCCCAATGTTTCTACTGATGATGTACCTGTGCAACTGCTATTGCTAATTATTTCTGGAGGCACAGTCTGGCACTGGCATATCAGATTAGCAGGACATCCATACCTGCTGGAAAAAAGCTCAGGTCTTATTACCACCTTGTAATTTCATGACACTTTCCAGCCTTTTTCTGGAAAACCATGTTCTCACTGTGGACTGTTATGCCATCTCAACAGCCAGCTTTTCTGCATTTGAAAAAAATTCTTTGGTATAAATTCGCTCATGTTAATGCAAGTTTGGAGAACTATAAAGTCTACAGTTTAGCCATCACTGACTGACCCCTTCCATCTAGGACGCTTGCTATGCAAGCTAAGCAGTGGAAAGAAAGAGAAAAATGAGTCGGGCATATATATGGCCTGTCCTCAAGGAGTCTTTCCATAAAACTGTTGTGTAGTCACAAGTTAATGACAATCCTGTCACAAGATAATGAGACAGAAACACTTATAATCCATTATTTTCATTGGGCATGATGATTGGTAGAGCTGTTACACATCATGTGGTCTTGTACTAGAAAGATAATGAATTCACGTCTGTACGCTTCAGTGTTGTGAGCCATTTCCTGTATAAACATACATGCTTCGGAATGTCCAGTTTTAGAGGATGGTAAAATCAGCTCTTTAACTTGATTGAATCCTGATGCTGCAGGATTTGTAAAAGATGACATATCGCTTGGATCAGGGTCAAATGCAAAGGACACATCCAGTCCTTTGGCAGCCAACTTCTTGGCGCAGATGAGCTACTTTCAGTCTGCTCAGAACCAAACCAAACAATTTCAAAGTGTTTCTCTGAGTTCCCTTTCTGGACTAACAGTATGGGCAGCTTCAAGCTAGCAGATTTCAGGGCAGATTAGTTCAACTTGAAAAAGATTCAGAGAAAACTTGGTAGCCCAGGCTATCCAGTGAGCTTCTGAGAAAAATGAAGCTAGCTATTCCTGGTTCTCCTGGGACTCATTTTTTTTCTAATCAACCGTCTGAAATGCAGATGCTGCAGTGGTTTTGTGTGTTGATCTCTGCTTACTTGATAAGTGTTCTTCAAGGAGCTGACTTTAGGAGGGTGTGCCTCAATGTTTTCATCATGAATGCTGGCTGCCCCTGCATTTCCAGGCATGCAATTTTAAGTGTTATTTTAGACCTGGAAAGGAAGGCTCTGCCCATCTCAGGTAATTTCCTGTACTCCATTGTTGCTGGTCCCACTAGTAATGTGGCTTCAAAGCTTTCACTGTGGGAAAGAGGGAGCTGGCAGACAAGCAATTTTCTGAAAATCCTTCAGCTTCCATTCCTGGTTTCAGACTACAGTGTCTTAATAACAAAGTCCATCATTTCAAGGAAAGAGACTTTTTTCTAACTTTATTATTTTGTAATTGCTGCTGTGTATGCTATTCCTGACACAGCTGGCTTGATAGCTCAGGGCAGCCTGAACATTTTAGTGAGGCAGAAATTTATCTGTGGTTGCTATAAACAGTACCTGTGGATGTACTTTGGCTAGATCTAATCCTCTGGAAATTACTGAGGGAATGAAAACAGCCCTTAGCCTGGGGCAGAGAGGATGAGAAAGGAGTAGGGAACTGTGTAACCCTGAATAACAAAAAGGGAGAATAGTTTCTTGTTAGTAGGAAAATTGTTTCTACAGTCCACAAAGGATAGTGACTCTGAATTGTTTGAATGATTAGCAAAAGGTTGTTGTCCCAAATGATGTATGAAGAAAAGCATTGGGTTTGTTTTTTTACCATTAGGTTCACTAAGGTAAATGTTTATAAATAGACTCTTCCTTATTTTTGGAAGCACTTCTAAATTAAAAAAAAAAGTCGGTACATGTAGCTTTGGTATAATGTAATGGTAGCTGCCTTCAGTGGTACTGTGGCAGAAATCAGACTGCATTGTGCCCATGATGTAATGCGGGGAGGTATAGGTGCCATTCCATCAGAAAGCTTGTGGTAGATGTCTCAGCACTGAGCCTTCTACCTTAACTCCAGAACAAAGGTAACACTGTAAATACTTGAGTACAGACACTGAAAGGAAGCAGCACTTTACAGTTCTCTGTGCAAGGTTTGAAAGCATGTTTGAAATTGCAGACAAGGGGTTTTTTTAACTTCTAAGTAACTACCTAATCAGTTATTTTGCAGTGCTGAACAGCCACCACCAAGATCCATGGTTGTTTTTTAACCATTTTCTTCCTATGGTTTTTTTCTTGTCCTTAGACAGTTCTACCTGCGTTTTGAGATACCAGACCAACTGCTTTCTCAAAGCACCTTGCACAATTGGGCCTTGGATTTATGATAATAATATTGACAGCAATTGTAAGGCTGTTTTTTTAAGCCTTCCCTGAACTAGCTCCCTGCTGCGCAGCAGCTTTCAGTCACAACCAGGTCATAGCTGATTTATTCAGACAAGATCTCACATGCTTATTCAGTGCTGCTGAGGAGGCAGTGACTGGCATGAAACCACTTTAGCAGTGGTTGTATGACCGGGAGTAAGTAGCTGAATAAGAAGTGTCACTCCAAGCTGACTATCTTGTAACATCTTGTAGAGAAAGAAGGTTTTATGGGTAGATCCTAGCAGGATGAAATGCACCAGTCTGTTCCTTCTTCATCCCCTACCCCTGCCTGGACAGATGCTGGCATAGGGAAAGTTTGCTTCCCCAGGGACGTGATTTTAAAATGCGCAATCCAGGGCTTGGTGAGTATTTGTTTTATCTCTAAGACAGCCAGCCACAGTACTGGGCCTGCCTAGCACTGTGGTAGAAAGTGACTTCAGTCTGGGCTCAAAGAAAACATTTTCCATGTCACTGCGTGTTGATCACCTTTACAGATATCCAGCTTGATACTACTCATCTCCCATTAAAAAACAAATAAAATTGTTACTCTCTTTTCAGCTAGTGGAAAGTAGACTCCACAAGTTTGGTGTCATATTGCTTGATATACATGACATACATATCTCTTCAACAGTATTTGGGTCAGAACTGTAACTATTGATGTTTGGTTACTTAGGATACTAATCACGTACAAAGCATGCTTATTTCTTTTCCTGAATGAACTTCTCAATTTTTGATAATTTTCTATCTTTTTTTTCTAACTACTAATCTCATTGCTTCCTATGGATGATGCAAAATGCTAATAATTTGTTTTCCACTCTACACAGAGTTGTTACGACAATGCACCTGTCTCAGGTGGATGTTTGTATATTTAATCAGCCAACATAAAATTGCTTTAAACATAGCTCACTTTTCTGGCATTGAGAATCATAGCAGCAGGTAGAGATTAGACGAATACTTTGTCTCAGCTGTTTTTGTTTATATTAAGATAACAGAAGCTCAAGTGCAATGTAAGTGCATAACAATAGTGTGGTGCAAGCTCAAAAGGTTTGTGCATTAAAATCATATGAGACCAGGTTCAATTATATGAGTTACAATAGTGGTGAAGTAGTGTGTAGATTTTTTTGTGGAAAACTAGGTGCCACTGCTCTATATGTAGGAACCATTTCGGATCATAAAATACGTGGTTCTTTCTTGTTACATATATATACTCACCTGTTCTGCGGAGGTTATACAAAACAGTGTGTCTTAGTACTTGTCCCACATTCAGTATTTGTAAGTGGGTTATATATAGGTTACTTGGGTTCTACAGCTTTCCCTATTTACTTTGTTTGGAATGACTCATTTTTTTCATTAAAACAAAGCCCGTGAAGTATTAATTTTTTTCTTTCGTTATTATTGAGACATGGGTGTTCTTACCTCACCTGTCATATCAGAGTACGCTTGAAACTTTCATCTTATTCTCTAACAAAGCAAGGCTCCTACAATCATGATGTCTGGGTAGGCACATGTTTATCCCCTATGTCTAGCAGAAGCAGTTTTTTAACTTGTGGGCTGTTTTCAATTCAACTTGACAGAGTAGCAGAGATTGCAAAGGTAATTTGGGTCTTTTAAACTTTGTAAATTTAGGATTCCAAGTAGCTGAAGGAATAGGCAAGTGCTCTGACTGAGAAAGGGGCTGCAGCATGATTTGGATCTGAACTCAGCACTTGAGAACCCTCATGGGAGGGAGAGCCTCTAAGTGCCTTGCCTGGGAAAGACCACCTACTGCAGCCATGAGATACTTGGGCTTCCTGATTTCTGTCATTCTGCTGATCTTAGACAATCACCCTGCCCACATCACTCAGAAAAGAGTTGGAAACTCTGGACTGGCTGGCGGATGTTCTGCTGAATCTGTCCAGTTGATGTCTATATGGAGAGAAACCTGACTCCAGCTTTCTGTGACCCTTCTTCCTCTTCACCTATTCCCCCTCTCCCCCAGAACCTCTGCTGTCTCTGGCCTCAGGGAGCTTTGGTGTCTGTGCGGTTTAGGGTGGTTTTTCCTCAAAAAAATTGCAGTATTCAGAAACTAGTTAGAGGAATTGCTCCCTGTCGCAGTAGAAGCACGAGGCCTGTGAAATACAGGCCTCAGGACCATCAGAGCTGTACTTGAAATTCTCTTTAGTTTAGCCCTGTTCTTTGGATTTGTCATTGATAAGGTACTGCAAGCGTATATGTGCTGTGTAGAAAAAGCAAGGAGATAAAACCTGTAGGTGGCAACATGAAGATGGCTGGGAAAAGGCAGTAAAGAAGGGTACAAAATTACTCAAATTAAAGTGCTGAAACAGAATGTGAAGCTAAATAAGGGGAGCAAATTCACAGGGTTAATATTTTTCCTGGTTGTTAATAAACACAGAGGAAGGACTTCAATTCAGATGTCTGTGAAAGCCATTTATTTATTGGCATGTATTTTGACAACACAAAATAAGCACCTCATCCTGAACCGCTACTCATGCGTGCACAATTGTTCCCATTTAATTCAGCAAAACTAATTATCTGAATTAGTGACATTAGCTTGAAGATACGGCTTTGCAGATCGAGGGTCTGGCTTTCAGAACAACTTCTTTAAAGAAATTAGTCATGTCTAAGTACAACAGAACTGTCAAATTGCATCTCCTGGCTTTGATGTTTTGGTCACAAAGCCAGTCTTAGGCAAGGCTGGCCTCGTGGCAATAGATGTAAGACAGGACTTATTCTAATTTTATGGCTCTGACAACCATAAAATGGCTCATAAAGATTGGGCAGTTACCTCACCAGCTGATAGTAGATGAGGTAAGACGCACTTCATTTTACCTTCCACCTCATTGATGGACTTTGTCATCCACACTCCAGGGATGCCTGTTGTCCATTTGCAAGTCCTCAGCTAACTCCCAGTTTGGTTTAATTTACCATGCAGGCACGAAAATTGAAGCTAATTCTCAAGCAGATCCCAAACCCCTGCCTTGGCAGCAACAACATCAATTAAAGAGGCAGAGCTGAAAACAGCAGCACTTCAGGAACTGATGCGCAAGTGGCTTGGGCATCGCTGCCTGTGGAGTGGCAATATCTCTGGGACCAGTTAGGTGTACAGCTGGAGGAGGTGAATGCTTCGATTTTTACTTTATCTCTATTTAAAATAAAAGGCAGTGCTTATCCTTACAGTCCTGCTTTTTGTTATAAATTGAAGAATTTCAGTAACACTCTCATGCCTGCACTGCTACTGAGCAAAATAGTGGAAGGTTTAGTATCTGGAGCACTCACCGATCGAAGGTCAAGTAGGACAGGGAAGAGGGACAGAAGGGACAGGCCACAACAGTGTTTAACTAGTGGGGTCTTTTTGTCTATACATCACTGGTCACCCCCTATCTTTGAATGAACTTTTCATAATTAAGTAGTGTGACCGAAGATCTGAAATTCTACATGGCAAATACTGAACTTGCACCTCATTTATCTCTTTCAAGTGTTTAATGAATTTTCAGCTTCAGATAATGAATAAGGGCAATATCAGGCCCATTGTCCTATGCAGGGAAATTAATAATGGCCTAAGGATAGGAGCTCCTAGGATACCTAGGAGCATGGTAGAGATTGCAAAAAGGCCAGAATATTATTTTTTTTTTAGAAGATCCAACATTATCTTCGAATTCATTCCAGTTAGTATATCATTCATATTCACAAAGAACCCCGAACATACAACACGCAGAACCTGCTCTTTGGGCATATAAAGTGAGCAAAAATTGCTCTTCTTCACCTACTCTGCCTTTGAGGTTCCCACACATTTTGGTTTCCTGAACAGGTCCTCTTTATCCGTGCAGAAATTTTGACCAGGGTTGAAAGCTTTTAATTGCTAGCAATATATTAATAACAAATGAAATATGGGAACCCAATCCTTTCTTCAATGATGTAGTGAAATAAGGTAGATTCATGGATAGGAATGGGGAAAGTTCCAGACTCAAGAACTTGGCATAAAGAACCTTTTTTCATCACCACTTTTATTAGAAAAGGATCTATGAATTCTGTTTCCACCAGCTCCTACTTCCATGGAGTAAGAAAAAGCAACTCACAGTGGTAGCTGTGGCTCCTTTTGGTTTTAGCATTTGAGACCAAGTACATTAGCTTAAATGCAGAAAGTAAAGCATACACATGATATGGAAGAATACTATAATACCTACTAATTTGACCCCAGTACTTGAAAATGGAAATGCACTTGAAGTACAGTAGTATACTCTCCTTATAGCCAAACCTGGAGCAAATGTGCTCTACTTCTCTTACCCACCCAAAGTAACCAATTTCTATTTCTCAACTGCCTTTCAAAATTGTAGCTAAAGTAAAATAATGAGAAATAAAAAATGTCACAGTTTCAGTCACAGAAGCAGGAATGCACATTTAAAATCAATTGTTTAGTCAAAAAGAAGATTTACCTGAAAACACAGTTTTATAAAACTAATGGTTGCCTTGTCTTCAACTACTTATTCAATTTACCGTGACTTACATCTCACTTCTACTGATGAATATGAAATATGCGATATTGAGCGAATACATGTGTTAATTTTGGTTTTAGACAGTGGGATGAGATAAAGTCATCTTATCAATTACATAATGGCAAATACTTCACATCCCATATTCTAACATGGCCAGATATGAAACGTGTAGGATTTAATAGTTCATCCTTGTCTGTTGCTGGAGGTGAGTCCCAGACTGCTGTAGCATGTCCATGTAAGATTTGATGTTGTCGCTAGAAAAAATGGAATAAATTGCTTTTAGAAAACTTTTTCAAAATTAGTTTAAAGATCTTGTTGGCAGCTCCAGTCTTCAGATTTGCAAGCTTTTGCAAATGTTTTCTTCTGAAAGCATAGCTCCTGAACCAGATTCCTGCATATGCTGTGTAGGCTTGCGTTTCTTGGCCATCTCAGAAATATCACTAATCATGATCAATAAGGTTGAAAATCATTGTTTTACTTTGTAACGTTTTTTGTAACTTCTAGCTTGATGTCTTTTCTACTATATGCCTTCATAAAAGCTCTGGATGTTAATTTCTGTCGCATTAGCATTGTGAAGTTTATGTCAGTCTGGGAGTTAACCAGCCTTGCTCTGAAATCATAAACATGCTTCAGTGGGAGTGCCTATAAATGTGTTTCTGTAAACCGGTTTTAATGCTGTCATATGACAATCATAAGGATTATCATTCTGGAGGCATAACTCATCTTGCAGTATGCCTGGCAGCTGTCAGGATCACAGCCTTCAGACACACGTATCGGACAACTGATAATTAGATGCAGTTAGGCATTTTTCTACCTGAATAATTCTTCTGATGGAAAAGACGGGGGTGGGGGGTGTCCAGAAAACTGAGTAAAGTGTCTTCAGGTAACTTTCGGTTTGTCATAAGGCAGAAGTGACTGCTGCTAGCCAGGAAAGCTGTTGCCTATATCAGTATTAGAAATTGTGAGAGAATATCCTAGTGCTTCCTTCCAGTCACCCAAGGGCACCAGCTGAAGGCTTGGCAGGAGGAGGGAAGGGAAGTCATGAATTTTAGCCGTTCCCTTCTACTTTGCTTCTGCTCAGAGTGGGTGAAACTGGCATCACCTTTAAGGTGGAACAGTCCATCAGTCAACTTTCAAAAAGAAAGCTACTTTTAAGTCAATAAAATTCAAACCTTACTCAATTCAAAGTATACTATGAGAAGAAATCTATTCATTTTCCTATTGGTAGTTACTGTAAGACTGATCATATTGCTGTGTCTTAGTAACTATTTTAAGCACTGAAATTTGAAGTTGTACGAATTTAGTTCTACCCACTCCTGTCCATTTCAAAGGACTGCAGTATCTTTGTACGAAAAGTGTTTCGCAGGAATAATGTGTGTATTCTCTATTGTGCTTGTGAAACTGAATTTTTGAGCAATTGTTCCCTAAATCTGACAAACTTATGTCCCAAAAATGTGTATATTTTAGCACAGTCTTAAGCAATTTCTTTATGACAGTTTGAGACACTTCATTTCATGTACTTGTGTGCTGATCTATAAATACTGGTTTTACCAACTGCTGTGTCTTGTTCTCTGTTTCGTTCTGCTGAGGCTTTATTCCATATTGAATACAGTTTTGTCACTGAAATAGATGGGGGTTTTTATCTTTATTTTTTTCTCCTCAGGAATTGCTTTCTCTCTGCTTTTTAAATCAACTATGTAGGATATATTGCTGCAGTTTAGCTTCCGCGGACTTTTAAAAAGCTAGTATTTTTAAGCTTTTAATGAATTCTTCCAAAGCATACTTACAAAAAGAGCTTGCCACAATAAAATGACCGCATTTAAATAACGATAAAACTCAGACAGTAAAAACAAATCTTCTTTAATTTTTCAATACTTCTTTTATAATCGGGTTTTTTAATGTGTCAGATTATGCCACTAGGACCCAACTGCCAGCACTCTTCTGTTGGTCAGTTTTACTTACTTAAACGCATGCATTTTGCGTCTACGAAATGCCCTGTTGAGAAACTCCATCGTACGCAGCAATCCAAGGATCAAAGGCAAAAGAACCCAAGTCCACGTAGTACTGTGCTGTGTCTCTCAAAGCTGTCCATGATTCACTAACCTGAAGTAGATCAAAACAGAAAAGAATATTCAGAGCTTTGATGATGAGTAAATACAGTGTGTGACTACTGAGCAGCCTTGCCTTCATTGATAAATCGGACAGATTTCCTCCCTTGCCCCAAAGGCTTACTGTTACATGTTAATGCCAGACCTGTACTTTCTTTTTTTTCAATAGATGCTGCAAGATGGTGGAAGAAAATACCTGTTCAGCCACAGTGTATCCCCATGCATTCTGGCTGCTGCTTGGGTCCCAGTAGTTCTGAGAATATGGTATCTGTCGTTTAAGTCGTATAAACTGATTTGCTGATTCTTCTGTCAGAAAAGGTGCTGCGAGGACACCTGAAATGGAAGCTGAGAAATATTTGTAATATCAGAAAAATATATGAGAATGTGCACTTCAGAAAAACATACTTATACCCAAGAACCATGTCTTTGGAGCTGTTGTTTATTTAACAGTAATCAAAGATGTCCTAGTTTAGATCTTCAAAAAGACTTTTTTAAGCCTGAAGTTAGTAGAAGAGCTGCTATAAATCATGCTAAAAATTATTTTGCTGTTGAATCCAAAATAAATAATGTTATAATCAAATTAAGTCACTGATTTATTTTTAATACACAATTTTGTAATAGAAAAAACCCTTAGACTGGAATTGCACTAGTCTCAGGTGTGCTGAGAAGCCTAAAGATTTTTTAAAACCCAAAACCTACCTAAGAATTTAACTACACTTTCTAGAATTCACAGTTTAGATGTAGTATTTATTCTTATTAGTAGCAGTATAGAAATTACATGCATGGAAATTACTGTAAGAGCAAAAGATACTACACTTCTAATCTTGTTATTGCATTGTTTTAGGTACCTTTTGAGGTCACCCCAAAAGTACTTCTTGCAGATCTTCTTGAAATAATTGTTCTGCCCAAGAAAACCAGCTGAATTCCTCATTAACTTCCTATGAAAGGCCGGGGTATAGGAAAAGTCCTTTCTTCTTAGTCTTTAGCATTTGAGACATAAATTCTTTTGGGGCTAAACTGGTCTGAAACAGCATGCCAGTCCAAATCACACAATTTTTAATGAACCGCTGATTAAGTTGAAACTCAAATGTGTCTGCCAAGCTGCTGCCAGCATTTGTAAACAGCTGTGCTCTGATTTAGTGAAGTAGGTTTAAACAGACACCTGAGGGTGACCTGCACATTCTTGGTACAGACGAGCCAAGAACTTGAACCATTGCCTATTGTGTCTTGCAAAGGGAACTCAGCAGTGCAAGCTATCACCTCACTGACAGCTCTCCAATGCCATTATTCCCGAATTTCTAGGGGGAAAATCTAACTGAGAATGTCAAAGGTTTGCTTTCATGTGCAGTGCTTAGCTGAATCCAGTTCACTTGCTATTATTGCTAGATTTGCTGATCATCTGCAGTATGGTAGGTCTGTAGTCTTACAAACAGAAGAAAAAGTATTCTGAATGCATATAGGTAGCAGATATGTAAGCTAGAGTATTTGCTGCTCTTTTTAACTGTTTCTTTTTAAAGTCAAAAAATGCCTGAAAAGAAGGTGAGAAAATTCTTGATTATACAGTAACAAACAAAAAGAAGTGATGGTGGTTGTCATCTTTGCTCTTAACGAAGACATGGAATGGAACTTTAGAAAATTTACTTAGCAAGAAACGACAGTCTCAGTAGCTGCTTTCTACTTCAGTTTCTTCAAAGCCCAAGTTACTATAATCAGAAAATGAAGGCAGAAATTTTGGGGTAAGGAGTTTTTAAGGAATACCATCTTTAAAAATGTTAACAACTCGATGGAAAAACCTAGTTCAGACATTTGGTGTGAAGACTCTTGTTGTGTGAACTGCTCTCTCCCTTAGGGAACTGAGGAATAGCTATTTCTGTACTTAAGAAAACAAGTAAGATTTTAGCCTGGGGAAGAAAAAACTGTATTTCTTGTATGTCTATTAAGATGCTACACTTCTGTTCCAGAGCTGCACAAGATAAAACTAAACTTGTGTCAAATTTCATTATTTCTCTGGCAATTTACTATTACTCAGTAGAAAATCTATGAGCTTGTTAACTTCTCATTAGTGGATGGGGGGCGGTTATTAAATATTTTGTAAGCTCGCGATTACTTTTCTGGACGGAGATAACTGTACTGGGATCAGAAATTGGTTTAGTAACAGGTTTCACTTCTGTGTAAGTGTATATATAGTTACTGGGGGCCATTACACATTAAATTTTATCACCGATATGTGCTCTGACCTTCCAGCTTCATGGTCAGCTAGAAAAAAAGATCATTAAGCAGCTCTACTTCTTGCGTTTCTTTTCCCTGCTACCAACATCTTCAGAAAAAGAGCTTGTCACTCTATTCATGGGACAGTGAAGTGTTGTCTTGGCTACTGTGGTGCAGAGTGCTGCGTCTTAAGGGCAGTAACTTTCAATTTTTAATATACAGTCTGCTCTGGCTGCATCCGATTCCATTGAGAAATGCCATCCCTAAACAGACTGAATATTCACTTTGATTAAAGTGCGCCTGCCTGCTTTGAGGGGAGGCAAGGGTGTCAGCTCTGCTCTTGGCTTCTTTTGTCACTGTTGATACCCAGTTCTTGTTCTTTTCTAGCTGCTATCTGAAATTTTTCCACCTCTCTCCTTCAGCACCTGGAAGCCATCTCTGCAGGGCTTGTCCCCAGCTGCTGGGGCACTCCAAAGATGCATAAGTACCAGAAGAAAATCAGGTAAGTGTCTTTACATTGAAGCTAATCCTTCAGGCTTAGCTCATTCTCTCTGAATCTTACTGTAAGGATCATTATACTTCTCTGAATGGGGCAAACTTCATTCACCTCTCGAAGAACTCTAGCGAGGCCATTTCTAGTGAACCCAGAAATAATCCTGTTGGTCTTTTACCAAGACTACACAGACAACCAGTGTTGCATGTTTGCTTGTGCTCTGGCAGAGCTCAGAGAAAGCAAGATCTTAAAACTCAAGCCTAGGCCTGGGGGCATCAGACCAGATGTCTCTGTCCGAGTAGACCTTCTGAATACAGTGAACAGTCTTCAGCAAATAGCCTGTGTCTTGCCTTATTTTAAGTTTTTTGGACTGGGTGTAATTTTTCGCTGCCTTTCGAACAGCTTAGTAAAAAATTGTGGAAGAGTTCGTTGATTGGGTAGGTGCTTTATAAATAGTGACTATTCCTGATGGACTGCAGCTCTCTGTCTTGCAGAAGACTAGCACAGAAAACAGGAGAACAGAGTTTTGGAGCACCTGGGCATGAGATTAGAGGGACTTAGGAGCAGGTGAGTAATGTTAATGAAATGGCTCACAGAGCATAAAATTGAGCTGAAAAAAGATGAGGAATTTAATATTCTAGTGAAACAAGCTAACTCAGTGTGAAGGGCAGTCAGACATATTTTACATTAATGTTTTTATTCAATACTGTTTTCCCTCTTTTCTCTTAGATAAATATGTTATTTGAAAAGCACATTTATGGATTAATGGCCCAAAGGGAAAATAGGAGGAGTGTGTGGGGAGCCCCCTATTGCAGGGGCTGTATCGGCTGTTACAAGTTAGTGTTTCATCATCTCCCAAAGATTCACCCAGTGTTCTCATACGGAAGGTAAATTATAGAAAAGAATGGTTGTTTTTAGCAAGCAGATGCTTAGCTCAAGTAATTATTGCCGTCAGCAGGTAGTTTTGTCTACCCTGTATGCCTAAAGAGACCATCCAGAGGGAAAACTATTAGTAGTTATTACTGCTATGGTGTCTTCTAGGCATCTCATTTCTAATTAGTGTGAACTGCTTTAAGACTAAACTTGAGAGAGGTGACATGGTGGTAGAACCTCGTCATCTTTCTCAAAATAACAAAAGTGTACTTAAATCAGCATGAACTATTTAAAAAAGAAAAAAAAATCCCAACTTTTTATGAAAAAGGTATATCAACTAGATGGAATGTCAGGATAATAATAAAGTATTATAATATACTAGCAAATTGCACTTAAAATATAAAATCAACCTGCACAGATCTTAAATTATTTGCATTAAAATCTGTTTATACTAGATGCAAATGGAAGCTTAACTCTACTGTGCAAGGATAGATTTCTAGAAAACAAGATATTTAGCTGGGTACAACTACAAAATCTTCCCAGGAAGATTTTTCCCAGATCCCGTCTTTTTCTATCAGCTGAATGTGCAATGGTCTACTTCATCACAGAGTCAGAAATGTGAGTATGGGATTAAATTTTGACACCTTTGCCTGCTTAGGCACCCATTTAATCGATATGCTTTTTCTTTTTAAAAAGCTGAGCAGTACAAGTCATTATGTGCTTAGCAGTCTTTAGGGAAAGCAGGCAAGCCACATTCGCATGTCTAATGGTAGAGTTAAATAACAAGAAGACAAGCCTTTAAACTTGCTTTAATATAGGATATGCTCCCCACACATCCACAGGGAGCCTGTTTTATCTAGATAAGCAGTAGTGTACAAGTGGTGAGGAGCAATCTCCAGACTTGGAACCAAAATTTATCCCCTGTGTGCATCTACCACAGGGAAAAGTGGTTTAAGTCTGATTTGCTGTGATATTTACAAAAAAATTGACAATTACTTAGCAACACTTTAGTCACTCTCTGTGTGCATTGTCATATAAACTGGAGCTGTTTCTCTCCCTAGTTTCTGAAGACTATTGCAGGTTTCTCACATCCTGAAAAGCTACTGCTGAAGTTATTTGTATCGATGCAATTTAAATGTCAGAAGTTGGCAACTGCTCTGTCTCCTTTTAGTCTAATAGCTCTTCTTACTACCAGCTTTGGTGATTGTCTGGCCAAAATGTCAGCTCACAGGGGTAAGGCTGCTGATCTTATCAGCGTTTTCGGACAGGACTTGGACAGAGACTAAACTTGGACAGAGCTAAACTTCAACCTTGGACACTCTAACCTTGCTGAGGTGGCTGGTGCTGACGTGTTGGGAACTTTGAAAAAGTAAATCCAATGTTGCCACTCAGGTGTGTTTCTTAAGGTTAGAAATGAGCCAGAACAGATACTCCCTGGCCCATGCTTCAGCTATCTAACTTTTTAAATCCAGAAAAGATTTGCAAAGCTAGACCCGAGGACTCAGTCTGAGGATTCAGAATACCAGCACGCAACAATGTAAGCGCTGAAATAAAAGTGTGGAAGCAGCTGGTTTTCTCTTCATGAAAGTATGTCTCTAGGTTATGTGGCACTCCATGGAAATCAAGTTGTGGTTATCTGTCAGTACTTTGCATACGAGGGTGGATTGTGGCAGGGATAGACTTTTGGATTCTGCAAGCCATCTCTATGCTACGTTTCACCTTTTCTCATTTGAAAAGTACAATTACATTAAATTTAAACACCTGAATATTGCTTTTTCACATGGTAAAAAAGTGTGTTTATGCATGTTGGCTATGTACCCCGAAGTGTTTGGATGGTGAAAGGCCTTACAATAAAATTAAGTCAGATTTAGTAATACCTGTTACCAACAAAATTTAGTCACTGATTAAGTGCTTCAACACTGTTCATATCACCTAGTCCTTGAAATTTTGGTCTCTTCTGTTTATTTTTAAAGCTTGACTTCTCTATTCTTTGACAATTCTTAATTTTACAGCACCAGACACAAGCACCACACATCTCTCTGGTTCAGGAGATGAGAGCTCAGCCATTAGCAATCATTAGAGATACAGCATCAGCCTCATTCCCTCATCAGCAAAAGTAGACAAGTTACAGACACTTCATGCAGAATTAGCTATTGAACGTATTTCTGGTGTGATGGCAGGGGTCAGGGAAGTTGTCAGGTATGTGTAAATAGTGAGGCAATTTGGCAAAAATCCTAGATAAATCCTAAGGAATTATTTATTTCCCCTGCAGCAAAGTATTAAAAGAAGCATTGGTCCATCGGTCCTGCTCAGCAGGTCCTGGTGAAATTTCCTTCCTAAATCCATATGTGGCCATCAGTTTAACCTTGAATGACACCCCAGTCAGACATCTGAGAGACTTTGGTAATGATCCCAGTGCTAGGACATCACGCTCTTGTACCCCATCCCTTGCCGCTGCGCTGTGCAGAGGCTAAAGAAAAGGTCCAACAAACAGCCCAGAAAGCCTGTTCCCAGAGGCATGAAGATGGTTTATTATGGGGTGTGATTTATAGCAACTGAATTGAGGGTGTGGTGAAGTGTCAGGTTCTCATTACAGCCTCTGTTTTAATTTACTACCACCTTGATCATTGCTGAACTGTTTGTGATCAATGAAAATTTTAAAAGCTTACTAAAGAACAGTAATAAATAGTTCTTCTTGCCTTTTGAAGAAAGGAACCTGAGAAAGAGGGCAAACAAGGCTGTTGAGAAAGACAGAGGAATAAGATGAAAGCAAAGACAACTCTTCCAAAAGGAGGGGCAGCAGGCTACTGTGCTCCCTGCTCAGCTTCAGGTGACACTGCTTGTGTCATGACGGTCTTCAGTGGAAAGGAGGCAAAGTTTAGGAAGGCAGACAAGTACCCAGAAATAGTCCAAGCTCAGGTGCACAGTAGATCAGGAAGTGCAAATAATGGGAAAGGAGGGTTTCTAGGTGAGCTCTATCTTCCAGAAGAGCGAAAGGCCCTTTACATCTCATTTCCTCCCTGCAGACCCTCACTGAAGCCAAAACTTAGGATCCTATGACAAGGAAGAGAATTTGGTCCATGAGAATTTGGTCCATAAGAAATCATACATTTGACTGTGGTCCTAATTCACAAAACACCTTTTTTATTAATTCATGATTAAGCACTGGCTAATTCTGTCTACCACATTTCACCTTAGCTCTTCATGTCTTATTTACTACACATGTGTTGCAGCACTTATATCCAAGAAATGCTTTTAATGCACACAGGTGGATGGAGTAGCTTTCCATAATGTGGGCAATCACCTGAGAAGTCAACAATCACTTACTCCCTGCCTGGTTTGTTCTAATTTAGTGAGGAATAAATTAATCTCACAGCATGTGCATCACTGATCATTGACTGTACCAGTCTGTGCTGCTTTTGGAAGAACATTCTTTCAGCCTTGCTGATGCAGCAGCCCTGCTCCATCCATTTTCACTCCGGTCCAAGTTTTACAGAGTGAGTCTTAATTTTCGGTGCTGTGAAGGTTCATTGATCAGACAGATTGAGAACTTTAAAAAAATTAGTCTCCTTAAGTAATTCAAATTAGACATCCCAGAAATCATTTGTGAAATAGATCATTTTGGGTCCTTATAAACGGATGTGAAATTGTTTCTTACAAACAATAAATGTCGATATCAGAATAAAGTTTAGAGAATGCTCCAGAAAAACCAGCATTTATCTCTTTCTACCATTTTAACAATTCAGGATATCATCCTGTAAGAATCCCTTTGGGTCAGGAATGCATCCTCGCTCCTCTTACCTGAGGGGTTGAGCAGTAACAAGTTCAAAAGTAGTCACGAGGAGTAGAATCAAGACTGTATTTCACAGAATTTGCTATGCAGCCTTGTGCTCGCCCACTCTCCCATATGTCCCTGCCGCAGTGATTTCCAGTTAATTATCTCACATCAGTGCTGTTCCGGTGGTAACAGGGTCTTTTTGCCAGCTCACTATTTAACCAGCCATAAGGGAACGACACGAGACAGGGTGCCAGGCACTTACCTGTAAACAGCAGAGCAGACACCAAATTCTGAAGCATTTTCAGAGACTTGGCTAATTATGCAGAAAGTGTTTCCTTTGCAAAGCGAAGGTGGTCATACAGTTTTATACTGTGTTATCTTTAGGTTTATAAATCATTTACCAGATACCTGTAAATCGTTGGTGCAGTCAGAGGGCATGGTACGTTGCTTAGTTCAGATTTGTCCTACATGTCTGTTTGTACACTTCGGACTTTGCAAGCTGAGCCTCTAATGAGCCATAATGGCTCATTATTGTGTGGATACATTAACTTCTCTAGAAGCTTTATAACACAAAATAGCACACTGGGCTTGTTTTGTGGGCACTGAACAGGCAGGTGTCTGTGAGTCAGTCTTCTGCATGCTTGTTTTCCCCTTGTTGTGGTAATGGGCATAAGTGGTTTATAGTCTGATGTGAATATGAATGGTGGGAAATGGTGTTTGAATCCACCTGCTCTGAGAGCAGTGCCTAAGCACACAGTATATTTTAGCTATAGAATGCTTGGGTTGAGGAAAACATATGCTAAAACTAACTGAGAAAGGAACAGGGCATGGCAGTAGAGAGGGAGTTGGGTTCTTGACCTGAACCAGGCACAGGTGACAGGGTCTCTCATTGCCTTCTGCTGGTGTTGGGACTCTGTAGTGTGGGACACTGTAAGTTCATGCTGTCTTACCTTTCCCACCTCTCCAGTTCATTGTTGCCTTTTTATATACAACTTACTGTCAGTAATAGCTATCTTACTGCAAGCCACTTTACTTTCATAAGCTCACCTACACCAACGACAACAGAACACAGAAAAGCTGACCTTTATCACACGTTGAGGTGAGATGATCTGCAGTTCACGAGCACAGGCGTGTGTGTACTCAGAGGTCTCTACGTCAGGGCATTAGACCTTGCTGACGTTGCAGGTCAGGGACCAGACTCCATGCTGATGGTCAGTAGTACTTCATTCTTATGTTCACAGTGAGAACCACCCAGTCTAGACAGTGGATGGAGCAAAGGTTTTTTGGGAAGTGAGAGAGCATTTAGTTATGTAATTACAGAGCCTTATAGTTTTTGTCATGGCACATTGGTGGGCAGCAGGAGAGACTATTGAATAGCAGGTCTAACAGTGGAAACCTTAACCTTGCAGTAGGTTGCTTCACAACCTTAGTATTATTTTAGCATTTTTCTGAAAAAGAAAATCAACCTTACCTAGCAAATTATGCATGGAGGCAGGTGCTCTGCACTCTGGTGCCTTGTTAACAACAAATATTTATTATCCAAGCTTAGGATCAGTTTTCCCCATCTCCAAGCTACTAAATTAACTGTTAGATGTCAACATTTTTGTGCACTAGCACAGAAAGTGTAAGGACTGGGATATTTGCCGATGGGTGACACAGATGGCTGTGACAGACAAGCTCTCAAGAACTGTAGAATGCTCAGAAATAAGTTCCAGGAAAGCATACAAGTTATCTTTTTATCTCACAAACCTTTCTGGGGCATCTTCTCCAGTCTCTTCCACACTTCCTTCTTACATCTTTCTTCTTGCCTTTCTGCATTTTCCCTCCCGCGGGTTTTTCCTCTCAGTTCCTGCTATAATGTATGGAAGAGGATGTTGGTGTATCGTTTTGTATTTATTCTAGTTATCTCTTTTTTCAATGTGCTGTCTGCTCGTAGAGAAGTGCTAGTGATATGACCTAGGCCAAAAGAGACCACAGCAGTCAGTAAGACTTCACTTCTGTGTGGGAGCAGATCACAACAAGTCATGCTGGACTGGCAACACAGACCCGAGGCCTACTCCTCCTGTCTCGTCTTAGGAAGCAAGATAATGAGATGAGAAAGTTTTTCTTAAGAACAGGAGTTGAAAAAATGATTAAACAGTTAGAGGCCACAGTTCCCAACTCACAGTGAGTATCCTAACTCCAGGCTCCCAGAACCTAAAAACTCATCCTTGCTCTTGTAATTTCCAAATAAAACCTGTTACATGCTGGAGAATGACTTGTCTGTAACATTTACTGATAAAGCCTTCACTCTGTTATAGGAAAAGTCCTCACTGAGAGGCACTGAAAGTCCTCTGGTGGGGCCACTAAACAAGGTGGGGATGTTGCAATGCCTGGACCCAGGATCTGAGTTCAGAAGAACGCAAGGCTTCCTCTGCTGTAGAGTGAGACAGCGGTCAGCCAGCTTAGGTGATGATACAAGATCTGGGAAGCAGCTAAACTGCAGACAGCATATCCCCTTGGACTTATACATCTGTAAAACCTGAATGCTCACACTGCTTTTCTTTGTTTCATTCCCTATCCTGCCAACCTAGCTTCCTTATCTGATACTGGTCTTGCTCCTGGCCCCTGCTCTTTCTTGTCTAGCCTACCCAAGTCTGCCTTCTTCCCCTGAGATTTACTTTCCCTCTTGTTGCATGCTTTGCAATTTCACATAAAGGGATGCTACGCCCATAAAACTTAGCTTCTTTAGACTGAAGAATTTGTAAGTCTTGTATAAGCAGTGTGGCTTCCCAGCTCAATTTCCCTTTCCTCCTCTCATATGTGTCCTGCTTCCTGTATTCACATAGGTGTACAGATGTCAGGTTCACCCCCTCCCTGTCTCCTGCCCTAGTCCTGCTATTGCCCGGTCTCTGACCTCTGCTCAGAATAGCCAGCGTCTTCCCGAAGCACTGTAATCTGTGTTATGTCTGGGGGTTGCATATGCCCAACTGGCTCACATACAAAAACTTTTAGGACACAGATGTGTTCTTAACTATTCTTTGAGGGTATTATATAGGCAATCTGGATATCACTAAAAACCCATGAAAATCATGAATGTGTTCACTGAATGTAGAATTTTAGCTGTTAATCACTAACAGATATGCAGGCTGCAATTTTTTGGAAGATTTATAACTTGGCCCAATGGCTCAAATTTTCATATGGAGGAATGAATCATCATATCATTTTCATATGATGCCCTCCTTCTCCTGTCAAATTTCTATTCCCTACTTTAAAGCACGGAAAGGGAGTTGTCATCAGAATACTCAGTGCAAGCTAAACTTCCCCCCGCACTTCCTTGTCTCCTTTGCAGAAATAGCTGAGATATTGGTTGAAATGCTTCCAAAAAATTTCAGCCTGAGGCAGACACCTGACATAATTCTTTTTTAAAAATCAGACCAAATTATAAAAGTTTAACTGAGTTACAGGCAAGTGAAAGTAGGATTATATAGAGGGACGGTGTAAGGCAGGCTTCAAACAGCAGAACTCTAAGTTAAGGAAAGATCAGAACATTCTTCCTTTTACATTTCTTAATCTCGAACAGTAAATCACCATTTCAGGGGGAAGAACATAGTTCTTCACAGAACAAGAACTATGTTCTTCCCCTATTAGTATCGTTGTTTTTTTTTTTCTTTGAGGAAAAAGAATGAAAACTCAAAGCTGTAGCTGATTATAGCTGAAACAAACTTAGGAAGGAAAGGAAGAAAAAAGGCTAGGCTTACCTTAAAACTGTCCTGGGGAAAAAGTTGACCACTGGCTATACAAGGCCTCTGTCTTGTTGAATAATTTTTCAATGTATTTTTCACTAGTTATAAAATGGCTAATTTTTAAAATATCCAAGTGATAGGGGAGCTGAATATCCTTGAGAATTGCTTGTTGCTGCAAGTTAACTGAAATCAGTTAACGTATGAAGTTATCGTGATGGAGCAAACAGGTAGGAATTCGTATACATAGCCTGGGCTAGGGAACAAAAAGGAAGATAAAGCTGAACAATTAGAGATGGAAAATCCACATTCTTTTTCTTCCTTGGCACCTGCTTCACACTTGCCTGTGTGTCTCACAGCAGGAAGCTTAATTCTTTGGTTCAATTTTGCCATCTAAGTATAATGCTAATCTCTCAGAATTTGTAAACCACTATGTAACTGTTGAAAAATGTTGTCATCTTCTGGTGTATTTAATATAAAATTCTTTATTTGTTTCAGCTTGTCTAACATTTTTCAGTTCTGTTTGTTCATCTTTAAGACATGATTTAAGACATTTTCACTCAAATGGATGCACCTACAACAGTGCTGAACTTTATAAGTATCTGAAAATGCCTGTTTTTTTGCTGTGGTATCTTTTTGAAGTAGAGATGAGACAAGTGCAAAGTGACATTTAAACAAACATTGAAACATCTACAGGATGTGAAAAACCTCTCTCAAAACAGAGGAAACATGCGGAAACATGCACAAAAAGTTTTACATGGGGGAAAATTTACTCTAAGGACTCAAAACAGGATGTGTATTAGCAGCATAAAGAGCCCACGATCTTCTTTTACCTTGTCATCTTGTTATGTTTGGTATCCTCCTTCTGATATAGTGTAGTTAAACTGAGCAAGGAGGCAGTGCAAAGGCAGACTTGAGCCACCTAAGTGAAGCAGAACTCTTCCATCGGCCATGCCTTAAGAGCACAGCATAAGACATATCATACTGGGTTAAACTGGAAGCCTGGCATCCCATGTCTGACTGTGGCCAGCAGTAGAGGTCTAGGGAGGGGGTTAAGAAAACAGCGACCATTGCTGTTTCCACCAGTGTGCCTTCTGTACAACCAGCACATTGAGGCTAAGGACTTGAAGTTAGAGGCAGTGGCTTAGTGTTTAATGTTTCTCAATATATTCTCAATACCTTAGCTTAATAACCAGTTTTAAAATCCATAGATGAATTAGGTGCTGTGTTCAACCCTGCACCTGACAACTGTTTGGGCAAAATTTCTTCTGTTGCGTTCATCTTGCAGGGAGAACCTGGCTACATCATTCTGCACGCTGTTTCTTGCCTGGTGGAAAGGCAGGAAGGCTAAAGTTGGGACTGTTTGCAGTGTGGGTACTGCTGCAGTTCAATACAAAAGATGATCCTTGGCAGGAGTTTTGGGAAAGTACTGGGGGATTTTCAGCGTTTTGGGTCAGTCATAGAATCATAGAAAGTTTTGGGTCGGAACGGACCCCTAGAGGTCATCTAGTCCAACCTCCCCGCAGCGAGCAGGGACACCGCTAACTAGATCAGGTTGCTCAGAGTCCTGTCCAACCTGGTCTTGAATGTTTCCAGGGATGGGGCCTCCACTACCTCTCTGGGCAACCCGTTCCAGTGTTTCACCACCCTCATTGT
>Ga0065711_1002870_pt1 | contig 31148 bp, 20 predicted proteins | sample Hoacrofraction12_FD_59098 | JGI IMG/M metagenome (GOLD analysis project Ga0065711, IMG submission 59098) | Hoatzin crop microbial communities from Cojedes, Venezuela - Epithelial fraction 12 v2 (version 2) | ecosystem: Host-associated > Birds > Digestive system > Esophagus > Crop | place... | reverse complement strand
GGAGGAGAATAGAAAGAAAAACAGGCAAAAACTGGTGGGTCGGGATAAGGGCAGTTTAACAGAACAGCAAACAAAGGGAACAGTAACAACAACGATACAGATAAGGAGAAAACACAAAACAAAAGAGCAGAACACAGAGAGCAACTCTCACCACCTGCTGCTGCCGCGTTCGAGTGAGGAGTCCGGTGAAAATTAACCCTGTCCTGGCCAACCCCAGGATAATGGGCCTTACTTTAAATATGATCAAAGCTCAATAAGAGCCTTCCAGTGGTGCTCGTGGGCTCATGCAGGCGAGGGCTTTACCCCAGTGGTTCTGTCTGGAAGTTGCTTTCCAGAAGGGAGAAAATTACCTTTCGTGTCCTCTCTAAGTAAGCTTCAGTTTTTAAATTCTTAGTGCCTTGATGACTTTTAACTGCTTGTATGAAATGCTGAATGCTTCCTTAGGGAGAGGATGTCACATGAAAAGCATTCCTCCGTGCTCCAGACAATTCACTGGAGCATCAGTGGCCAGAGCCAGAGCAGGCAAGCAGGGTAGGAATAGGGCTAGAGTGTCAGCTGCTTCCTCACAGTTACCGCTGTTTTCTCTAGGCTGAAGTTCAAGAACCTGCTTAGAGGGTTCAGGAAGACTTACAGCATGAGTAGCTGGCATGAGAATAAGGGTTGTTAACCCGTATTCTTGAAGCAGTTTATAGACCATTGCAGGCTGCTACATTAGGCAGCTGTCTGCTCTTCCAGTTTCTTGAGCCATGTGTGAAGCTGCTTATATGGGATTGTAGTGTTCTGCTTGTATTTGGTACTTAACAGTAGGAACCAGTGCATATGGTACGTATACAGTGATCAATGGAGTTAAAAGAAACAGTTTGTAGGAAGATTTTACTTTTTGTCACTTATATTTTTAGCTTCTTAGCTGCCAGAGAGTGGGTTTTTTCTCATTTTTAGGGATTGCATATTTTGATGCATCACCATCTGGTTATAGAATTAAGACAGAAGAACTACTGGAGAGAGTCCAGCAGAGGGCTACGAGGATGATGAGGGGACTGGAGCATCTCTCCTATGAGGAAACGCTGAGGGAGCCGGGCTTCTTTAGCCTGGAGAAGGCTGAGAGGCGACCTTACAAATGCCTACAAATATCTCAAGGGTGGGTGTCAGGAGGATGGGGCCAGACTCTTTTCAGATGGTGCCCAGCGACAGGACAAGGGGCAATGGGCAGAAACTGAAGCACAGGAAGTTCCGTCTGAACATGAGAAAGAACTTCTTCCCTCTGAGGGTGACGGAGCACTGGAACAGGTTGCCCAGAGAGGTGGTGGATTCTCCTTCTCTGGAGATATTCAAACCCTGCCTGGACAAGGTCCTGTGCAGCCTGCTCTGGGTGACACTGCTTTGGCAGGGGGGTTGGACTTAGATGACCCACAGAGGTCCCTTCCAATCCCTAACATTCTGTGATTCTGTGGTTCGGCTTCAAAGAGGTTTCAAGAGTTTAAGTCAGTAATAAATATTTCATTAATTTGTCTTAAATTGACAAAGCGAGGAAATTTACAGTGTTCAAGATTAAGCTTTTAGCTCATGTTGTTGAACCTTGGTTTGCAGTTGTGTAGCAGTACCTAAATATAAATAGTAAAGTTTAAGGTCTTAAACTCCTAGTGGAAAAACTTAAAACCTTCAATGGAGACATAAAAAAATGATATAAAAATTTGGGGGCATTTTGAATAAGATCTTGTGCTTATTTTCTATATGGTTCTATAGGCAATCTCCTCTAAAAAGTGCTCATTTAAAGAGATAGAACATAAGCATCTGCCAGCAGATATCAAAGCTGAGAGACTGAAGCAGCCTTTCTCTTGTATCTGTGCACGTACAGACATTTCAATATTTGTCTTTATACTGCTTATGTCCTGTTGGTTTCTAATAGCTTATTTCCTAAGTACAGGTCAGATGTTTTCCTTTTCTAGTGAAAAAGGCAATTTTGATCTTCTGTGTTGTAAAACTTACTAGGGACCTTTGGAAGAGATTTCAAGCACTGAAGTGGAATATGTTCAGCACCTTATTTGTCCACCAGTAGGCAATGGCCTTATAAAGCAACTTAAGCCAACTAAAGCTCTTTTTCCCCAGTGCCTACAGCGTGTGCTCTCTGGGGACGAGTCCAAGGGCTGAAAAGTCCTTTCTTCGTAGACTAGCTCTACTCACATTGAGTCACTTCGGGTGAGTCTGGATGGCTTCTGTATGCAGGGTTTTTTTTGTGTAGGAAAAATGTATGAATATTCCCTCAGGTTTTAATTAGTGCAATTCTTAGTTATTGAGAATTTCAAGCAAAAATCATCAGGTTCTCAGAGAGTATTCAAATATACTCCTTACATCTGATTATTCAGTCACACTTCTTATAACTGTCTGGCTGAAAACCCTTTCTCCTTGCTTGCTATTTGCCCGTGACTGTACTGTACCTTTGTAATAGGGGAAACTTTTTGCTTTTAGTTTTGCTTAGCTGGATGTAAATTAGGGGAATTTCTTTGTCCGTTTCTGTACACAACAACTGAGTTTCTAGTTTCTAATTTGTAGGGTTTTACTAGCTGTAGTGGTGAGGTAAAGATGAAGAGCTTGAACAACCAGCATTTGATCATGCTTTAAATACTTTCTTTGGTAATTTGTTTAATCAGTAAATGGAATTCTATGACATTTACTGGGAAGTTTCTCATATGGTAAAAATGGGGAATGAAGACTTAGAACAAAGTGTTTCCATCAGGACAGTACTAACAGGCCTAACGATTGGGTGGGATAAAGATACATGCAGCAGCTTTTTGTGTTCTAGATAGAATATGTGATGTTCTGAAATGAGGAGCTGAGACAAACAAGTGTCAGTGAATAGGTATTTAATGCATGTGGGGGAAAAAGTAGATTAATTGCTTCTGGTTCTGATTTTCAGGTTTACCTCCACAAAAGGAAGACCACAGTAACATCTTGAATTGTGCTGTGAAAACAACAGTTCTCCTTCATTAATAACAATAGCTCATATTATTGCTTTGAAATAATTTCTGAAAACTAATTTTCTCTTCTAGTCTTCATGTTTGCTCTTGGAGCTTCTAGGAGCTCAGACAGTGGAAGTCAACACACTGATCCCATAAACAGCTTCCATAATTTTTCTGCACAGGTTCAGGTGAGCCACCTGAAGTTTGCTCTGTGAGTTAGCGTATGAACAGGAGCTCTGAATTTAATTACAAGTTATAATTCAAAGTTGCCTGGTTATTTATTTAAAGTAGTTTTTTAAATTTAATGTCACGATTGAATAAATTTATCTGCTCCTGGTTCACATAGCAGCTGCCTTCAGCTTTATATCAAATATATAGGATTTGAAGGCTTTCAGTTGAAGCCTCCCTGATTCATCTGTCGATTTGTGGAATTCAAACTTTTCTGAAAACAATTGTTTCTAGCCTGCAGAAAATATTTTAAAATATGGCCTGCACGTTGGTTAGCTTTCTGTCAAAGGCAGTGTTATCACTGGGAATTAGGAGTAAAGGTATGTGTACCAACACAGCTGCTGCTTCATTTGGGCGGTGTCAATTGTGTCGCTTAGCTAGACATCTATTACACCACACAGTGCTGGTGGTATCTTGAGATATGTCTATTAGAACTACATGAGCTAGCCATGGAAAACTTTCAGTAACTGTTTGATGTGGACTATTTATCTGATAGCAGTTGCCTAGAGAGGGAATTACAGGAAACATGTATGAACGACGTTGCTGTCTGTCTTCTTGAAGATTACCTTAGCTATGAAGGTGAAGTGCAAGTGAGTTGGAGATGTGCTTCCTTTAGCTGTGTTTGCCACATCCCTCCCTCAGGCAGTGTAAAATAGGTATATTTAAATAGTTATATCTCTGTGTATTGACACTGTAGGTGATATTCAGAGATAAAGGCACTGCACACCTGATGAAAATTTTGCTTGGTGAGGAGAACTAAAATGCCACTAAAAAATAAAGCCATGACTATAATAACATTTTGAACTCCTACACTTCTTCCCATCTATCCCAAGCCATGAAGTATTCCAATGATATTTACATTAAAGGTCAAAACTGAATTATGTTATGTTGTATAGCAGATGGACGTTTTGGTGGATGGAGAAATTAGGTAACACTCCCAAAGTCACAAGAGAAGTTGGTGACGGCCAGGAATAAAAGCCACACATGCTGACAGCCAAGTCTGTGCGAGCCACAAGACCATCCTTCCTCCTGCACGCAGAGAAGCCTTGGCACAAAAGGGAAGTACTTTCTGTGGTTTTGGAGAGGCTGTTCCGGTGATTCTGACATTATCAGCAGAAGGACACAAGATACTCCACTTTTACACAGAGGGCTGGCTGCAAGGGTCTTGCTGTAATTATTTTGTCATTTTGGCTGCTCTCAAACTGGACTCCTTTTCCAAGGGTTACCCAAATACTCCCTGTGTAGGAGGAAGGTATAAGACCAAAGATGAATCAGGCACTCTTGAGCAGAGTACATGGGCAAAGAAAGAGCTTACAAGACTGGTAAAAAGAAATGTTCTTTAGTGCCAGCTTTTAAATCTAGCGCTGGCATAACTCATGGAAAGTATCAGTATGTTCAGCTATCTGTTTTATTAGCAATTCTCAAATACGCTAATTTTTTCCATGGTTAACACCACTTCCCAATTTTCAGTAGTCATCTGTCAAGCCGTCTTGTCTCCCTCCACCCTTCCTTCAGTCTGCACTGATAGTAATTCCAGCAGCAACTGGCAGTGTAAGTAATAACACCATGTAAACATGACTGGAGAAACTGCAGCTAACACTTAACAGCAGTAGTTTGAGAGAATCAGCTGTGCACTAGCCTGGGTTATACTGGGTGGATGCAGCTGAACTATTTGGGATGAGGAGAGAAAAGGCAGGGAACACAGCCCTTCCTGCCCCACAACATGAAATGGCTGCTGCCTTGGGTGGTTGCAGCACCCAAGGTTGCTGTGGAGAAACAGATTTTCCTTTCTCTGATAATTTCTGCAGAACTGGGGGCTAGATTGCAGAAGCATCAGGGTGGCTTCTGCAGAGAAGCATCACAGTCATATGCTAGGTTTTATCAATATTAGAAGTTGCCTAGTTCATATTTCTGTAAGTAATGGAAAGAAAGTAGTAAAATAGCTTTCACTAGAAGTCAGTGTTTATCCACAGAAGTGTTTTGGGAGGTGAAGGAGGTTATTGGCCCTTTTATTTTATGTTAAATAAACAGTGTGATTCTGCAATTATTCTATATTTTCATCTTGGAGTAAGGTGGGAATGATAAAAGAAGTGGTGTTTAGTCATCTGTCAATTAACATGAAATGCTTTCTTGCATATGCAACAGAAGTAAAAAAAAAATTTTTTTTTTACTTTAAATCACTATGTAACATTAATACTGCAGTACTGACCAAAGGCCTTAGCTAGGCTGGAGGTCCCATTGCTTTAGGTGTTGTGCAAACAGTAAATAACTATTTCTACCTTAAAAATCTTAAAAAAGTTGACAGTATTTTTAGACAAGACTTTCTGCAGGTGCAGAGAGGGGTCTTGCTCAGCTGTGACTTAGGAGTAGTCATCTTGAAATCATGAAGAAACCAAAAGGTAGAGTAAGTGCAAATGAAAAAGAAAGTTGGAGAATCGGAAGGAAAAAATGCATTTGTGGAATAAAAAAGACTATAAGTATGAAAAAGTGCTGAGCATGACTTGTTTCGGTGGAAATTTAACTCGTGTACCAGCCATAAAAGCCAGACACATTTGGGTTCCCAAATGTATGTCATGCTTTGGTTGGTACTGCAGCTTCTGATGTGGGAGTCCAAGAAGTCTTCTCCAAAACAACCTGAGCACTTACGTAGGTAACTTCCCCTGAGCTCTGCTGGTGGTGTATTGCAGTGAGAGAAAAGAGACTCTCCTGAGTATTGAGGCCCAGATTTTTTGAGTGTTAGATCCCTGAATCTTATTGAAATGAATTCTTGGGTTGAATTAATTTTTCAATTCTCTCAATTCTTCAGCCTTTTAATACTGAGTTTTCAGTGTCTTAGTACATAAGAAAAAAATCTGTGCCCTACTGCAGCATCAAATTGGATTCATATTCACATATGAATACATATGAACATATATGTATGTACATATTCACATATGAACAACCCTTTGGTGGCTCTTCTGTTAATGTTGCTCTGATTAGCTGTAAGAGATTGAGCAGATATTCTTGAAATAGGTTGTTCTTAAGGGCCTCTCTGATGTTTATCCTCTTACAGTATGGCACAGCTGGAAATGGCGATTTACTTTTGTAACAGGTTGACCAAAGATCAGCTGCAGTATTAAAAGATTAGTACCCACTTAAATTCCAGTGAGCTGCTCTGTAATTAACTCAGCATGTTTATGTGGATTTTCAATGTTTGAATGTCTCTTGTTTACATAACATTTTATTTGAAGTGCAGCTAAAAAAAATCTCCCTAGATTCTATTAATTTATACTATACTTTTAAACACTTTGACTTTAAAGTTACAATTTATAAAATGATATATATATTTGGACATCTGGACAGTGCTTCTCTAACAAAGCAAACAAGCCACTCCTAATAGATTGCAGTGCTTCCAACCAGAACAAATGAGAAATATGTGGACTCAGTGATAAAAAAAACAACAGTTAATTTGTTTTTAAGGATAATGAACTTGATTCAGTCTTACTTATTAATGTCCTTTGTACCTACAAAATTGTATACAGATGTTATAACAATGTTTGTATTTATCTAGTGACCCTGCTGTAAACAGCTATCACTGTAGCATTGCAGATCCACTTCTATCTCATTTTCCAAATGCTTAGCTGCTACATGATTTGTAATGAACCCAGGACCATATTCTGTGCCAGCTGAGAGTTAGCAAAACTCAGAAAACGTTAAGTAAGCTGCATGTAGTATTAAGCACAATGTCTCAAAGAATCTGGGAGAAAATGAACTCAGGTGAGGATTTCCTATCTAAACCTGCAATACTGTCTCTGTAGCAGTTTTTAATCCTGCATTCTTAACAACATCATTCAACATAGGCCACTGTTATGGGGCAACAACAGTAGCATTACAATTCTTAGCCTTTAATTCATTAGGTGTATCAGCACCCTCATTCCTCGCTGCCCTCTGCATTCTTCAGAGTTACGGAGATGAGGGCTTGTGTGGGGCTTATGCATCAGACAACAAACTTTCTGTATAGGAATTGCTAGGCAGGAGACTCAGCAGTTTGTGGTGGGAATTCTTTGGTGTCTTGAATTCTGATGGGTCTTTTTCTGCTGCCCTGGATACAACAGTGCTTTGCTTTGACATTACTTTGTATTGTAGCCATGGTGGATGCTATAACTCTCTCTTTCTGCTGAGAAAATATGGTGTTTTCTCATTAGTTCTAGTCAGTTGTTTAATGTTAACTTTTATACATAAAATAATTTATACAAGAAAATTGAAAAATGCTTTTGCCCTCAGAGTGAGACTATCTTTCTTTAGACTGTGAGCAACATGAATAGGAATCATAGTGTTTGTCTTTTGGCCTTGGAAACTGTTATGTTGTGAGCAAGAGTTATTAGATGCTTGAGTTGACTTTGTACTGTGTCCACAGCCTCTCTGTGCCCAGTACACTGTGAGGTGAACAATTACAAACCTTCTATGGATGCTGCAGCAGCTTCTTTTGAACTGCAAAAATTTGTGCCAGATCTGCTCAAAATAAAGTGTGCTGGATTTGGTCTCTTGTTCTGTGTGTGAGCAACAGTTGAAGCTGAGTGTGTGCCTTTCCTGCAAAATCTAGAAGATGAACTGGTAATTTAGCTGGTTTTAAAGCACTGGATATTTTCGTGAGAGCCTATATTTTTTCATCCTTTAAACAGCAGCTTCTCTGGTTCATGTATGATAAGAAGCGATACTATTTGTAACCACATGCATTTGCTTGGTTTTCTATGGGTGGTTTAAAAAAAATCTATTACTGGAGACTTGTTTTCCTTGTTTGCATGGCTGGCTTGTGAGGGCTTTAGTCGCTTGGTTCAGGTTTGCTGATGCCCCACTTTGCATCCAAAATGTACTGGCGAAGAGCACGAAGTGGTTTTCCACTTCTTCCCCAGAGACTCTGTGGAAGCTTCCGCACTGGCTAAGCCTACCCTTCAGCATATGTTTAAAAAAATAAAAAGCAATTACCCCTGTTGTCAGGCAGCCGATGAGTAATGCACATCCTTGCCTTGGAGAAGGTTCCTAGACCCTGTGATGCTCCTTGTGTATGGAAGCTGGGCTCATATCGAAAATAAAATCCAGGATGGTGCCATCAGCCTATGATTGGCTCTGGATGTTGAAAAAGCGTGAAATTTAATGGACTAAGCTCTAAAGTCGATAAAAGACTGTTTAGCCCTTGCCAGACTTGGCTTGAGATAAAAGTAACTGTGGATGATGTATTCAGTTGGGAGGAATCACCCGTTGTGGAAAGCATATTAGCATTTTGGATTTATATCATTTGTAATTCAACACTATGTATCAAATGATAGCCAGTAATTTCAGAAGCAAAAGTAAAATCCATGTAGAAAATGATTAAGCAACAATATGTCTGGGGGCAAGACATTTTGAATAAGTAGCTGGCCTTTGTCCTTGCTTAAATGTTTTTAAGCTTTCCAGTGTTATAAGTGGATTGTAGATATATTTATGTCCTGGTTTTGGTTAAAACAGAACCAGTACTCTTTTAGTGAATCTTCCTTACAGCTAATTTCTTCTAAGTAACTGCATTTTTCTGAAGCTGGCTGCATATTTTACAGAGAGTGTCCTCTCCAAAGCTGAGAACACCTGATGTTTGTAGTTACACTAAGCTAATGGTAGGAATGTAGAAAAAGGCCCCTGTTTATTACTATAGCAGCCAAGGTCACCAATAGATCTCTTAGGTGCTGCAAGTGAGGAGTTGTAAAGGGTTGTACTTGCGGGGAGGGGTGGACAGAACAGGTGACCCGATATTGACTGATGCGGTATTCCATATGCCATACACCTCCTACTCAGTTTAAAGCTTGGGGATCACGAAGGACTCGCTCTCTTCGTCCATGGCCAGCTTCCGAAGAGGACCCTACTCGTTCTCCTGCCTGTGATCCTGATCCAGATTCCAATCTGTGCGTTCCTGAGTCCAGCTCCTGCCTACTGCTGAGGCCAGTCTGGGACTTCCTGGTGCTGCCTGGCAACTGCTCATGGGACACCAGCCCCTGTGACACCCAACTCTGGGAAACTCAGTATTGGTTTTGTATATTTTGCATGATTTCTCTTATTATTACTAGTAATGCTGGCTTATATATTCAGTTTATATGTCTCTCTCCCTTTTCCCTTCCTCTGGAGTGAGGGCAGGGGTTAACAGAGAGCGTCTGCCACTCAGTTTATTGCTGCCCTGCTCTAAGCGGCGACAGATTTATTTATTGTAATGTGCATTGGTATTTGCTGTCAAACAGAAATCTTGAGCTAATGTTAAAGCTTGTTAAATAAGATGCCGGGAGAGATCTATCACAATGGTTACATTTTTAACATGAAAAATAGATTTTATTCATTGTACATTAGAAGGAAAAAAAGCCCCACATTGCTGAGATAAATAGATCAGTCGAAAGTCAGTATTAAGTTACATAAAACTTAACTTTGAATCATTAATGTTTAGTCATGTTGTAAGTATCTGAAAACGGAGCTTGATAATCAGAAGACCCGTTAAAATGTCAAGCATCTTTAATAGTAGCCACTACTCTGAGCCTTACACTGAAGTGTGAAATTCCACCTCTCATGTTTCCTGTGTTGAGATGAATTGTTGAAGATATTTACTGTAAATTTTATAAAAATAACTTCATGTACCTAATTGTTAATTGCATTTTGCTACCATGCTGCAACAGTGTATAAGGCCTAGTAACTGAACATCAGACTTATGGAGCTTTCACTTGGCTCAGCAGAAACTCTTCTCCCAATCTATTTTAATTGCAGCAGCTGCCTCTCTTCTGACAAAAGCGTGGTTCAGGAGTTGGTTTCACAAACGAGTTTCTCCTGCCCTCCCCAGGAGGAGAGTACCTGGGAGACTCTGACCACAGGATCCCCAAAGGGCTTAGCACATTGAAATGCAGAGAAAAATGAGACTTCTTGTGCTGGTGACAAACCTGTACCTCTGAGAATTGTGTTGTGTCTCTGAGCTTTGTAATCTGGAAGTGAGAGTAGAGGAATTGCCGCCTCCTTCACAGCTGGGTCAAATGAGTGCAGCAGGGGCTGGCTGCATTGCTTCCTTAATCATCCAACTGCCTGAGAGCCTGCACCTTCAGTCTAAAGGAGTTTGTGGGGTATCTCCGGTTATCTTTGCCTCGCAGTAAGTCCTACCTCTGCCAACAGACAGTCACAGCATCAGGGCTCAAGGTATTTATATATCAGCCAAAAGAAAAAAAATTTTGTAAATTTTTGGCAGTAACTGGTATCCTTCTCTCTCCTCAGCTTTTTCCACTTCTGTGTTTCTGTGTCCCATAAGGCTTATTTTAATCTTTATTTCGCACAATGATGCTGTGAGATGATAGAAGTTAAAAATTTTGATCAGGACCGGAACAGTTATATGAAGAATTACTAAAATAGAGGCCTATAGAGCGTTATTTTCTTTCCCTCCTAAAATCGTTGTGTGTTTATCCACCACTGCCACCACTAAATTTAAAAAAGAAAGAACCAAAACAAAGTTTGCCAGCTCAGGTGAAGAAGTGAAAAAGAGAGTTGAGAAAATGTTGCCTTGTGTACCTGGAGCTGCAGTACTGAGCATCACACGGATACTGAGATACCTATAGATAGAGATACATATTGTTATATATATGTATATGAATTGCAAAGTATTTGCAAGTATCAACAAAAGACTTGATTGCAATTGAAATTGGGGAATTCCTGGTCTTTTAGTATAAGCGACAAGTGATTTAGGTCCACAGGTGTAAGTTGCTGATGGCTCTTAGGGGCTGCACCTGGCTTCCTCAGCAAACCTATGTGGACAGCTGCTCCAAAGAAGCATCTTCTGAAGCTATTTTAGTTACTGTCTCAACTTCCCAAGCTATGTCTTGCCATCTGTTTTTGCTAGAATTATAATCATAGCGTAAGGCAGAGGTGCGTGCTGCTCCTGGGCAGCTGGCCCTCACAAACCTCAGGCTGGCCACCTGTACTGTACCTTCCTCTGTGTCAGGAGAGCTACCAGAATGCAAAAACATCCTTCTCGTAAAGATGTACTGTTTCATAGAAGTTAAAGAACACCAAGCAAGTGTGCTGCAAAACTGTAGTAAATAACATACGCATGCTGCGCTTGATTCTCGCTTACGTTAGACTGCATGCCATCATTCTCATAGGGGCACGGCAAGATGTGGGAGTGGAAGCTGCCACCAACTCAAAACCATAACACTTTGCACATTGTTGGAAATTACTAATCAAGGTGCAAAGCAACAGCTTTCAGAATGTGGTCTTGAGTTATTAACAGAGCTGTGGTTTTGCTAAATCAGAAACGGCACAACTGTTTATTTCTTCTTGTGATCCAGTGGACTGGTGGAAATAAATTTACTGTCTTTTAATCTTTTTTGTAACCTCGTTAATTTTTAACTAGCTAGCGTGCATCTTGGGGCTGAATCCTGGGCTCTGCTTTAATACAGCTAATGAAAATTGCCACTCCTATTTGCATCATTAGCCTAGTGTTAGTTAATAATACTTAGTATTTTGCACAGTCAGTTGTATTTTCAAAGCACTTAACAGTTATTAACTAATTAATCCTCACAACATGCCTGTGAGTTGGAAGGTAAATAAATATTAACATTCCCCTTTTAGCAAAGCGGGAACCAAATAGGAAGATTAAGTGATTTGCATGGACTTAGTGGCAGAGCTGGCAAGAGAACTCCTGTGCTTTAGTGCTTGTGCTTATCCTTCCAGCCCCACTGGTGCAGTGTAATTTAAAGCCTTCACAATTATCCTGTGTAGCCTTTCCAATTACTTTAGTACCTTTTCAGATATTAAGTTTGTCACATTTGTAGTCGTAACTACTATACTGAAGGATTGTTGTTGCCCAGTGGTGCAGACCTTCCAATGTCCCATCACGCAAAACATGGGCAATACAAGGAGGGAAGCTACAGCTCCCTTGTACTTCCCCCAGTAAATCTGTGCCAGGCCTGTATTTAGGATGGGACTGTTCAGAAGAAAAATCCTGTGCCTTTTCACCAAGCCTGATTAAAATCTATGTAATACCTGACCATTGCTTTTACAGAACAATATTAATTATTTATACAGCTGTTTCACTTGATGCTGAATCAAAGCTGGAACACCTGAAAATATAAGTCTTGCTGTGGAGACAATTCTGTCACTCACACTCAGTCTTCAAGGAATATTTATGAAACTATGGGAATTCTGTCTGATATGCTTAAATATAGTGAATATTTTAAAATTATGTAAGTTATTTTAAGCAGTGTAAATGATTTTTCCTTTAACCAAGACCCTATACTTTCCTCAAAGCTGCTGTGTTCTGCAAGCAGATCATGTCTTTAATGACTACAGAAGGCTCTGGGTAAGTTCTTGAATTGACAAAGCCTACAAAAAAAAATGTGGTCTAAATACTAAAATATGTTTATGTTAGTGAACATAAAGAATGCCATTTTTAATGGATATGTAGTTCAAAGCTCAGCTTTCGCCTTGTCAGCCTCATCTGATGGGGGAAAACTCATTTCCACCCTTTTACTAGGAAGGGAGGGGTCATGGTAAAGGATGAAATGGAGTCCCACCAGGGCCTTGGCAATAGCTTTGGCCACACAGTGACAGATGGAGCACGATGATGTGCTCCAGGATCCACTCCAGCAGCTGCAAAGAGCTTGCATGGCTCAGTCATAGCTCTTCCTACCCTGAGACATCCTTCTGATACCTGTAAATGTAAAATTTCCACTTACTAGAGTGATTCTAATTAAACTAAAGTAGATCCTTGCTGTTTTGAAAAGACAGGAAAGCGCTAAGATAAAGAGGCTCCTCAATAACACTACTTAGACAAACTTGACTTGCTGTTTTGGGGGGGGATAGGAAAGCTCTAAGATAGACTCCTAAATGTTATTTGGACAGCTCAGCCTTGGGAGGGCAGATGCACCAAGCTACAGAAATAAAGGAGGCACCAAGAGGGCAACAAGACCAGAGCAAAACAACCTGGAAGGGCACAGTGTACTGATCTTAGAACTGAGTTTGCGCAGAAACAAAGGTCAACCAGCGGTCACTGTGATGAGGAGTATAAGCCTTCATCTTGAGACCCCCAAAGACCACCCGAGGACGCTAACAGACATGTGTGAAAGACATTAACATATGCTAATTTGTTCTTGGGGAAAGTCATGAATATGCTAAGCATTTCTTGGAAATATAATGAATATGTATATTGTGATTGTATTTAACCTGAAATGACAGGGTGTTTGGCGCGCACGTTTGGAGGAGAGATCCCCCGTGTGCCCGGTGCCGTAATAAAGAATACCTGCTTAATAGTCTTCTGGCTATTGAGTCTTCAACTCCGGCTTTTCACGGCATCACTTCTCTGTGTTCCCTACGCTGTGCACTTTGGAAGTGGTGAAGGCTCAGCGATGGCAGCTCTCTGCCACCCAGGAACACACTGCTGGGGGTAGAGCTGGAATGTGATCCCCTTTGGTGGCAATCAGTCTAACATGGGTACAATGAATGAGGAAACATGGCCCTGTCGACCTTCATACCTTCCGCTGTGACAGCATTCGATCTCTTCTTTCTGTCTACTCTGAGACACATCCTGGGGGCGCTTTCAGAGCTGAGAGAATTAATACTGTAATTCTGCTGAGCTTTTAAACCTGAAGACAGAGATATTTGTGTCTTTTGTTCCTTGTGGCCTTGCTGTTCGTACTGGTCTGTAGTGTATATGCTGAAATGTTAATAGGTGCCGTGATGTAGCAAGACCCCAAGCTGTGGGACAAAGAGGTACCAGGTAGAGGATTCTCATGTCCTACTGTCAGCTTATCCTGGTCACCACAGCCTGCCTTTATCTGAATTGTTCCTCCTTATCATTTTGACATCTGTGAGAGGAATGGGCAAGAACTGAGCTCAACATTTTGTTGAGATATCCTTGTTTCACACTTGTTAAGAGATGGGTGATCTGCCAGAAAACAGGTTATAGCAACTGGAAGAACAAGTGGTTTTATCTTGAATGTGGCAAAAGCTTTCAGAGACACAAGGTGGAGTCAGGGTACTTTGGAAAATGTTTTAGTGTTTTCTAAAGACTTTCTGAACACTTTTCCGCCTGTACTCGGCACTGGTGAGGCCACACCTCGAATACTGTGTTCAGTTTTGGGCACCTAACTACAAGAAGGACATTGAGGTGCTAGAACATGTCCAAAGAAGGGCAACGAAGCTGGTGAAGGGTCTAGAGCACAAGTCTTACGAGGAGTGGCTGCTCTCTACAACTATCTGAAAGGAGGTTGTAGCACGGTGGGTGTTGGTCTCTTCTCCCAGGTACCAAGCAATAGAATGAGAGGAAGCAGCCTCAAGTTGCACCAGGGGAGGTTTAGATTGGATATTAGGAAAAATTTCTGCACCAAAAGGATGGTCAGGCATTGGAATAGGCTGCCCAGGGAGGTGGTGGAGTCACCATCCCTGGAGGTGCTAAAAAGACATGTAGATGTGGCACTTAGGGACATGGTTTAGTGGTAGATTTGGTAGTGTTTGGTTATTGGTTGGACTCCATGATCTTAAAGGTCTTTTCCGACTTAAACTATTCTGTGATTCTAGACAGAATATTCAGTTTCAAAAACACTGAAAATCTAACCCCCCAAAATCATGTTTTTGCTTTGAAAGTGACTACTTTGTTGTAAAAAACAACATATAAGGTGGTTTTTATGAAATCCGAAGCTTAAAACTTGTTCAACAACATATTTGCTTTAACTCAGAATGGCATTTTGGATATTTTTTCGTGTTCTTCTGATAGTAAGAATACTTTGCATCAAATGAGAATGCTTTGGATCTTTGCATTGATCCCAACTTTTTGGTAGTTCAACCACTAGTCCAAAAACTATGGTTTGTGTATCTTGGCTCTTAGTCCAGTTCTTTATCGCAAGCATCTAGGTGCAATTATTCCCATCTTTTTTCCATTATGGTTGCGTTGCTGATGAGCTTTTTTGCTCAAAGCAGTAAAATACCCATCTATTGCTTGTGCCAAATTGTTTTTATATGGTGGCTGGCAAGTGAGCTTTAGGCTTCTTTCCCAACTTGTGTTGTAGGAGCTTGGAGACACCTGCTAAAAGCCAGGTGAGTGGGAGAAGGGCTATGTCGTTCCCTCCTGCCATCCACCAGAGAACTGGGACATACAGTATGTCTGTAGCATGACATACCCACCATCTTCTCCATGGGAATTCACTCGCACTTAGAGCTGGCTATAGTCTGATGTTGCTCATAGAAACACTCGAAAAACGATCAAAGCCTAGAAAGGTCATGTGGAAATGGTACCAGTATCCCTCTGTACAACCCAGAGGAGTTAAAGAGGATATTCATCTCTCACTGTTTAGACCGTAGTAGTGTGCATTTTAAAATTGCATTTCAGATCACCATTCCCATGACTCCTGCTGGCATCCTGATAGCCAGTGAAATGATCTGTGCTGCCAGAGGCAGAAGGACAGGGTGTAGAGAAAATGCAATGGCTTCTTACAAAATGCTCTTCTGATTTCCCACCCACCCAACATCAGAAAATTATTTTCTGATTCAAATACATATTTGATATTCTATACTTTAAAAAATTCTCCCTGCTCTGTTAAGCCAGTGTCAAATCTCAATGGAAGCAGGCTTTGTGCTGCTTTTAAGAGTCCACACAGCTGCACTTACAAATTACATCATTTTTCACGAGAGTAGGTGCTGTCAGCAGGATCCTCAGAAACTGTGGGCTGAACAGATCGCTTAATTTTCAGCGTAATAAAACTCTTGCTATAACTAATGAGTTGGTTTTTGTGGTTTTTCAGAGGAGCAAAGTGATCCCAGTTATCTTTCTTAGCAAGCTGTTCCTTTCCCTTAGCAAAGCAGGACAAGTATTTGGCAGGGGCAGCTACAGAGCTGCCTGAGGGCTCCAGGTTAGAGCTAGAGCTGACCAGCTGTGGACTGTACTAGCAGTGCCTGAGGCAAGATGAAAAATTTGATTAAAAGGAATTTTCAAATGCAGTCTTTTGACCTGCAGATTTCTAGCTATGAGAAGTAGGGTGGGAGGGAAGTGAGCCTTAGGAAAGATGGCATGGCTGTGGTGTTCAAGTACCCCCTCGCTTTCTGGAACAAAGACTTTTTTCTTGCGTGTTTTTCAATCTCACGTGAAGGTAAAGTCCTCCTTTGGCTGCCTCATCACCAGTCATGGGTAATGCATAGTAACAGAAAATTTAGCAAGTGTGCAATCTGTAGTCAGCATGACACAACAAGTCTTGCATCCTGTTTGCCATAGGCATTGCAAAACTGTACTTAAAATGGCAATTGGAAAGTGCAGAGTTTCCAAAATGTTTTTTCACTTTTTCTGCTTTGATCCGTGACTACCCCCAGAAAGCGGACACTGTAAAGATGCTCTTGATACTTTTTGTCTTTGTTTCCCAGCTTTAGCACCTGAGAATGTGAGCATGGTGAGTGCTGCCTTATTTCTTCCTCACATGAGCAATGGCTGGAGCTGTGATAATCTCTCTTTCATGCTGTCCAACCCCAACTACTCTCCTTTCACAGGCACATGCTATTTGGCTGATTATCCACAGCCAGTCATCCAGCTTTCCCCGGTTACTGGTATGTTTTGAACAAACACAGATGAGGGGAAGTATGAGACACCATGTTAAAATGTTTCCTGCCTGGTCCCTCAAAAAGGGTCCTTGTACAAATGCTTAGCATACAGGTCATATTTGACCTTCAATCATCTGTCATTTTGTTGTAAGAAAGCATGCCATCATTTGCCACCGTTTAAAATAGACCCAAAGGAAGTCAGGGCTTAATCTTAACCTCAAACACATTGAGCCCTGTATTTCCTATCCAGCCATGCACCGTGCTATCTGATTTCCTACACCTCAAGCCTGCTAAGTTTAGTTCCTCCCAGCCAGCTGCTAAGAAGGAAGGGAAAGAGTGTTCACTGTGGATAAAGCATTTGCTGTCTGTAGCTCTCCCAGCCTTTACATGCTAAGTGGTAGACAACAATACAGTTTTGAGGTTTCTCAGTTTGAAGAAAAAAAAAAAAAGAATTCTTTTCCCTCTTTCTCTTCATTTGTCCCGTGGGTTCATAAATTTAAATCTTTGATGCCGTGCTTTCTTGGGCTTCTCTAGGAAGAATGTTATTACTTGCATGCTTAGGCATAATTATTTAGCACTTAGGAATATCATGTGGTTAGACCATTGCTAAATTCAACATTGGAGTGTTATGCATTAATTAACGTTATATCAAATCCAGTGCAGTCACTTAGGTCTTTCATCTTAGAAAGTAAATGAATGAGTAAGGATATAGAATGTATATGATGTACTATACATGTGTGATTTCCTCACCAGAAATCTTTATCATAGAAGGTAGCTGCATAAAATAGCTGCAACAAAACTAACCTATTTTCCATTTCTATCGGTGTCATTCCTTGTCCATATACTTCAGGCAAACAGATTTTTATCACTGGCTGATTTTTTTTGTGGAAGTAGTATATTGGGCCTTGCTATAAAAGGCACAGACCTCTTTCAGTAGCATGTCTGCTAGAGACCTTAAGTATTTACTAACTCAGTTGCTTTCCCCCCCCGATTTTTAGCAGAATTGTGATACTTCTGATAGAACTGTCCTGCTGGGTACAGTATCTGCCATGTCTGGCAGCCACATTCCACAATGCACCGGGGGTTCAGCGTCCATGAGCTGGAGCTGGCCATTTGGGGAGGATGCCCTGCCGTACAGCTATCTGTTTTCACCGTGAGAGCAGGGCACTTCCTGGCAGAATTTTGGTTTTGGATGATTTACAAAGCAAAAATCTGAGCAACATTAATATGTCTGTGAAACCTGCAGGACTGGGAAAACTCACACTTTTTCCCACTTGATTCTACTAAACATTGGTTAAATTCCTCCTTTCTGTTCTTTTCACACATTTCCAGCATTTCAAATAATGGAAGAAAAAAATTCTGCTGATGGAAAGGATTTATAACACCATTACAAAAAGGCAGAAGAGCCTGAAATGCCATTACAAGAGGCAGAAGGGGCTGAAGACCTCTCGGTGTTACTATAGAGGTGCTGTTTTCCTTTCCTAGAGTTGCATACAGTTTTAGCTGAGTTGTTCTGATGTCTCCATAACATCATATCTTTCCACCCCTCCTTGGCCCTTTCTTTTGAATGGCAGCACTCATAAATTCAGTCTTAAATTTGGTGTCACGATCCACTTCTCTTCACACCAGAGTGAATAAAAACATCCAGTTGAACCTAAAATACAATAGACTTCTGTAGAATATTGATGTATGACAAGAAAAGAAAGGTTAACATCATCAAACTTAGAGCAGGAAACACTACCCTTCATTTTTATTTTAATACATGGATGTATCTCATTCCTCCCCACCATCACTCCCCAAGTAATTACCTAATTCTCCTCTTGTTTTATCCATTTTAAAATGAGATAATTCATAAGCTTCAACACTCCAATTTTCAATTAGATGCAAATTGGACCTGATGTCTGCATACATTTTTAAAATGAAGCAATTAAATGTGTGAAGGAAAAAGCAAAATGCGCAGTTAGTACAGAGCATTGTCCTACAGATAAGGACAGAAAGTGCACAGGATGGGGATGTCAAGCAAATGCTTAAGAAAATATTATCTAGAATATATAATTGAACTCATGCAATCCAGTCATGAAGACAGAAGAACCTGATGGTACTGCTATATTAGCCTACTCAGAGATGGCTGAAAATATAAGCTAATGGCTCCAGAAAACTACTATAACACATTTTTGGCCAATCAGGACTGGTTAATACAAAATTCAAATCTGAAGGTCCTTCTGAGCCAAAGGAGACTCCTGTGATGAGGAAGCTCCTAATACACTGAATAACTCTGGCCAGTAGTTGCCAAACTTACTGTGATACCAAATGAGAGTGGGGATGTATTTCTCTGATTATTCTCACAAGTGTTGGGATTCATAATCTGCGATCTTTCCTTCAGCTAGTGTGTACATAGCCCATCTCACTGGCTTTAATGGAAAGTACAAGTAATACTCAGCCTAGTTAAGGATGGCTAAGTAGCTCAGATTAAGGAGCTTTAATAAATGTTTGCTCCAGGTCTAACTGTGTTGGTAGCAGCATCTCAGTGACGCTTCCCGAGACTGTAGACTTGGAGAACCGTTTATTATCCTTGTGTAATTCCAAAGGTAACGTACTGTAGGTTTCAACAACACCTTTTTGTATCAGTAATCTTAACACTTCATCCATATTTCACTTAAGAGATTCAGGAACTGACACCTCCATTCTCTGGAAAAAATGATCAGCAGGAAAGGCCAAATCCATCCGTTTGTCTGTCATGTGTTGAGCAAATGATTCTGACACCAGGAAATGTGCAGCACAACGCGTGCATTTTGTAAGTGTGTGGGTGCAGCTAGCAGGCGTCTTGTGCAGTCAGTGCTTGGGAGTGCTGACAGCACCCTGCAGATAGTCGTAGTGGGCTGAAAAGAGGATAAACGATTGCAATAAGCATATAATTACATTTTTATATGCATAAATATATACATTAGTGAAGACTTGAAAAAATCACCATTGATCACAGACGAATGTATTATTTAAGCAACATTTTGAGGTGTAAATAATTTTTAAACTATTTTAAGAATACAGTATTTTTTTAGGATGATAGTTCAGACTTTCAAGGCACCTGTGGTGGGACAGAGGAGCTGTGCAGGCTGACTGGCAAGTTATTGCTCTTGCAACTGCTCTCTCCTTTGTAACAGGAGACAAGCATGGTGCCCTGTGCCCACAAACGGAAAGGCAGTTTGGAAAACTGTAGCAGAAAGACAGCCCTGGACATGGCCAGGAGTTATGTGATTCCCTGGAGAGGTGGGGTGAGGTGAGAGAGTAAAGAAGGGAAGAGGCTGGTGATTCACGGCTGTCTAAGGAGGACAGAGTGATGGCAGATGAAGTCGTGGAGGGAAATGCTAGGAATAGTCATGTAACATGGCACACTTAGCCTCATCCAGCTTGGGTGTGGATCCATAGACAGGATGTGCAGACTCTTGGCTGTCAGAACCAGGCTGCCTTTACACAAATGCCATGCTGCTTGGATACTCCTGTAGTGAAAATACAGGTGGAGGCTGTAGGTCCCCAGCACAGTGTGTCTTGCAGCCACTCATAAGGCCTGGCCAGCTGGTGACCCGGGCTATGACAAAGTGCCCAGTCTGCTTCTGAGGGGAGGCGAGCATGCAACAAGCTGGTATAAATACGTCTCTGGCTGACAGAGAAGACAGGTTGCCAAAACAGAGTTTGAGAAAAATCTCTGTGTATAAATCAGTTCCTTGAGGAACTTTAGGAGACCACTGAATGTTGGGTTTTCAGAGACATCAGCTTCTGCCTCTGCTCTTCTGCTTATGGCTCAACTCTCACTCTTCTTCCCAGGTCCTTCAGCTGTTCTTCACGTTGCTTCACTACATGGGGAGAAGAAAATCCCACATTGAGATGCCCTAACCATCTTCCCACCATCTACACCTTTCTTGGAAACCTGCCCTGGTTGTCTAACGCAGCCACAGGCAGGCCAGAGCAAGCTGGGGCCTCTACCCCCACCGAGCTCTCTTCCAGTTTTGCCTATTCTTGCACCATTTGTGTTTTGGTCAGCATTTGCACCCTGCCTGTGGGTGGGAGCAAGCAGGGGCAGCAGCCAGCTCACTGCCATAGGTCGCATTCAGGACTGTCACTCAAGGGGGTCCTCATAGAGATCGCAAAGAGTGACCTTCAGAGCTGAAAAGAGCATGGCAAAAGGTTTTTGGGACCTCTATAGGGAGTGATGTGGAACATTTATGTGTGTACAGCATCTAGCTATCCGTTAGGAAAAAAACATGAATAACTGATGGCAGGGCAATGTTCCCGACATTACCCTGATGAGTTACTGTGCTCATTGCATGACGTCCGTGCAGAGCCTTGACCAACAGATGACTAAGTATCATCTGTTTCTCTGTTATTAAGAAGTAGGTGAATGTGTGCATTTCACAAAGGAAGGAAATGATGAAATTGGGGTGACATACTTGGAAAGAACTCCATTTCAAAACCCCCTTTTACTTTTCAAGGCAAAGGAGTTGCTGCTAACAACTTCAGGCAGGGTTGGAAATAGCCAAAATGGTAAGAAAGCAGTCTTTTGCTTTTAAGCCTTTTGGAGTTATGATGGTGCGATAGTGATAGAAGTTCTACTGTGCATGTTCCCAGTGTAAAGCTGTGGAGGGGGCAGAAGATTTCCTGCTGCCTTTAATAAGAATTGGGTAACTCTTTGAACTCAAACACGTGCCCAGCTGTGCTCTGAATTTAGAAATCAGGCATTGCTCCCAGCAATGACTTTTTAAAAAAGTTATTTTCTTAATGTAAATCATCTCCTAAGGTGACCTTGTGTGAGGCAGGTCAATACAGGACTGCTGAAAGCAGCACTTGCTCTCAGCAGAAATACCGATGCCAGAGTCAGGCAGCCACAGCCAACCCCAGCCCTGTGGCAGCACTGCCCACACCTGACCCTGGCTGCTCATCCTGGCCCTGGGGAGCTGCTGGCCCCCTCACAAGCAAGCGAGTAATGCGGAGGGTGATTTGAACCCATGGAGGTCCCGCGATCGTACTAGAGCAGCAAGCTCTCGGGGAGACACTGCAGATCATTGGCTTGCTGGGCTGTTTTGGGATATGGGCTCACTGGGACCTCCTGAGCAGGAACGATGATCTTTGATTAGTCTGTAGCATTGCTGCGATGCACGGGATGGCAGGCTGAGCAGTCTGTCCCGGGCAGTGCATCGAGCATGATGCACGGGCATCGCTCACCAAGGGTTATTGTTCTCTGTTATTTTAAATATGTGCAGGGACAAGAGAAGCTTTTACTATTTTAACACTATCATGATGATATATGCAGGCTTAACTTCTTTATGACTTCAAATATTCTTATGAAAAGCACAGTAAATAACAGAAATGCAAAATAAACTCAAGAAACTTGATAGCCCTTGCGTCACTGTAATTTCCATTATTTCCTGGGTTTGTCTAATGCAGAAATACTGCAGGAACTGCTTTTTCATGTGGTATTTTTGCTTCCTCCCCCAGCAGAGTGGAAGCATTACACAATAACATGCATAAATGAGAGAGGGACCCACGCCGCTGGTGGGCTGGGCCATGGGAGCACTGGATTTCTTCTTTCTATGGCCGTTCCCAGCTCTGCAGCGGAGGGGCAAGAGCTAAGGGCTGGTATGGCAGCACTCGCCAGCTCTCAGCAACTGGGAATGCCTGGTCCCCTTTGGGGAAGATGGCAGGGGAGTGGGAGGGTGGGCTGTGGGCTGGCATGGAGCTGGCAGGAGGGCACTGCCATCACTTTTTCTCTCTCCTCTTTACTCGATGCCTCTAGAGAAGCTCATCAACCCAGGTGTCACTTTGCAGCTTTAGGCCAATTTTTACTGTATCTGAGTGAAACTGCCCAACACCCACACAGACCTTAATAAACACCAGGAGGTTTGGCCAATTCCTGGTGTGCACATTATCATTTTGAGATATTTTGAGATCTCATGTAGAGATGTGAAATTCCTGCAACCTTCCTCTACCTAGGCTGCACACTGACCAGTCAACATTCCCTTTGGCAAGCCAGAGCATATGCATTAAATCCGGCACTAAAGCTCTGCTGATAACATGATGCTTATTAAATAATACAAACATTTTTCCTGTTTGCCAAACAGTGGGGATCCCTAGTGCACACTGGGGAGACATGAACTATAAAGGCCTCTATTCTTTTTTAATTAGGCCATATCTAATTAAAATGATTGTCTGCCATTACTAGCATTGATATTTTCCAACTCAGCATGAATCATGGGGCTGTATGGAGACAGATTGCACTGCGATCTATTTGGGTTGTGTTTGCCTGTGCTGTGCAATTGTCCTTTATCTTCATAGGCAGGCAGTGTTTGTCTGAACTATTATTTAGCATTTACTGCCAGCCGTCCAGGCCTCTATGGTTCCACTTATAAATTAACTGATTAGCCTATTTTGCATACATATGAAATCTGGGTTTGAGATCCAGTTTGGTGCTCTGAACAGACAAATTAATTTGAAGGTAGAAAGTAGGACTGTCCCTAGAAGTTGCTGACGGGGAATTTAACAGCTCGAGATGCCAGACTAGTTCAGTAGTCAGCTATTGCAATCAATGTGAAAACACTTGCAGTCTTTCTATTATCTGGGTGGGAACAGGAACCACTGCATGTTCTTCAAGCAGCTCACTCAAAATCAGCCCACAAGGAGTGACTGTTTTGGAGGGAAGCAAAGACCTTGGCCATTAAATGGCATAGGATGCCACGGGCAACCCGTTAAGGCCAAGGTTAGCCAGCAAAACCTACTGGAGAGTGTTGCCTCTGAGGAGCGAGAGTGACCAAAAGCCATGCAGGAGTGATGGGAAGAGGCAACGGGCTGTGGCGGCACAGGTTTTGCCTACATTTGCCCAAGGAATAAAAGTGTGCCTGAAGTAAGCGTGGGGTGCAGCAGAGAGTCCCTGGGGGAGTGCCGGGCCCGGGAGGGGACCGGCCCTGCTGGTTGGTACAGGGCAGGGGCGGTTTGCAGGCAGCGGCTCTCTGCCTGCTCAGCGGGTGAGGGACGGGGCTGTGCTGGAGCTGAGGGGGTGGGATGTTTCGTGCTCAGGAGAGCATACGGAGCTTCCCATGGAGCTGAGGGTGATTGCCACAAGCTGAGCAGTAGAGCCTGGAGAGATCGTGCTGGTTTGGAAGGATCGTGGCTTGGAACTTGCAAAGTAATGCATGAGTGCGTGGAAACCCCAGATGTTCAGGCTGACAGCTGAGTTCCCAGGCATGGAGGACTGAGGTTTTGTAGGCTATAGGGTTTAGAATTGCCACTCAAAAGGGTCCTTTCAGGATGTATGTCCACACTGGAAGGACATGTAGAGGGGAGCAGAGTAAGCCCCCATGAGGGCCAGTGCTACTGAAAGGAGGCGGGCAGCAAAGAAGTGCTTCTGCTGGGAGGTGTGCAGGGCTGCTCCCCTTCTCTCCCAGATCTCTGCTTCATCCATCCCCCCACATAACCCTTTGGCTTTTGGCTTCCTCAGTGATGTTACAGCATGTTGGGTATGAAAGGCGGTAGAGATGTGAGGGGTGAGAAGCGGTAGAGGACATGACAGCAGGACGCAGAGTGAGGAGATACAATGGCAGTGACACTTGCTGATGGAGCAACTTAAAAGGCTCAGGTCTGCAAATTACAGCTTGTATGGGTAAGCTGAAGCTGTTGCTGGTGTCAGTGCAAGGTTTACAATCAGATTTCAGCTCTTGTTCTTTCTCACTTTCACAGCTAGTATTTTTGGTAAGTTTTTCTTCCAAGGGTAATTACACTGCATGAAACATAGGTATGATGCTGTTATTGTCTTTCCTTTAAGTCAGTATATCCCACATAAGACATGACAAGACACGGAATTAGGTTAAAATGAAAATCTTACCATATCAATGTAGGTTTTTAGTATAGGCTTGTCATTCTGAGATTATAACATGTTTATTTTGAATACTGTACCTAATACAAAGAAGAATGTGATACCTGCTCTGTGAGCTGATACTCTAAAAGACAGTGCCTTTTAAAAAAAAATATTTTCAGCTTTATTTTCTAGGTGAGGAACTGAGACACAGAGAATCGTATTACTTCCATGTCATGCAGACTAGGAATTAATATGTGTCTTGAATTTCCAGTTTCGTCTTAACCACAAAACCAAATTTTCTCTCTGAGTAGGGATGGTTTGATCTGGATTTTAAAACATTTCTTGGATGGAGTGCTAAAATAACTTAAAACTCTTGCTGTGTTGTGGTTGCTCCCTAGATGCTCGGGCAAGTAGCTTTATGGCTGTAGCTTTTTCTTCTCCTGTTGTGGATCAAAATATAACTTGTCTTACCTCGTGCAAGACAGTCTTTGCTACGAGTGCTTTTTCATTGTACCTTGAAGAACAGCAGCATGCATCAGCCAAATGCAAGCTTTGCACTGGTGGCAAAACAAAAATAAAACCACCTGGCTCTTTCTCCTGCAGACAAGCACTGTGGTAATTAATGTGAATGCAATTATTTGTCAGCTGCCACTCCACTGACTTTTCTGGGTCATTCCTGTGGTCTTGTTTATTTCTCTTTAATTACATGATAGGGGAAGAAGAAGATGAAGTTGTACATGGGACAGGGCTGGTGGTTGCCAGCTAACAGGGATGAGATTTGGAATAGTGTTTTCGTCTTGTAGAATGCAAAATAAGTCAATGATCTAACATCCAGGTTAGATCCTGCTGCCATGACTGGCAGCTCAGTTTTCTCTGAGCTTTTACTGGAGCTAAGGGTTTTCTGGGATGCTGCCATGCTGAAGCTGCTGCTGAACCATCGAGACTGCCATTCGCATGTCCTTCTGGAAGCCTGATTTACCTTCAAATTTAGGAATGCTCTAATTGTACCTCAAGAGTTGAAGGCAGTATCTCTGACAGATTTTTGTAGGGGCTCTTATTTTTGCCAGCAGAAGGTATTGGGTTAGATTGCCTGGATCCCAGTCACTTTTCAGCGATTTGTTTCTCATTTCTTAATACAACAGTATTATTCTGGATACCTGAACTTCACACACAGGAAAAGTGTTGGGAAGAGGGTGTTAAAAATGAAATTAGGGCATAACAAGTTTATACTTGTTTCTTCTGCTCTTTCCCCTTCGTGGCTGTAAGAGACAGGAAATTGAGCGAGACAGACCTTTGGGCTGGGCTAAAAAGGTCACTTGCCTCTTCGCATCTCACAAAACCAAGTTCCCTCACACCCGAAGCAGGACAGCATCGCTTACCCACTATCACTCGCCTGCATGGTGTCTGGGTTTGCTTTCCTTCCTGAGCTAAACACGTGAACTCAAGGAGAGCTCACACAACAAAGCACAACAGAGAATGGTTAAACCTGCTTGTTTAGTTTCATCTGGTTTGCAGCCAGGCTAAAAAGAGTTTTCAGCCTGAAACAGCACCTTGTAGCAGAGGATTTACTTTTGAGCACCTTTGTACACAAAAAGGTTGCAGTTCTTCTGAAGAAAGATACCTAGCTCAACTCTGCCGCTGCTCTGGTGCTCCCTATCAGCACTGGAGAGATGGACCTGCCTTTGATCACCTGGGTTTTGGCCAAAATTATCTGCATCTGAAAGGGAAATACTGCCAGAGCAGTTAAATTTAGCCTTATTAATTATTTCTGGCAGCTCATGAAGCATCAATTAGACAAGGATTTACATTCCCCAATGATTTTAGCATAANTTTCCCTTTCAATCTGTTTTAAGTCCTAAATATGCAATCTGTCTATTAGAAGATGTTCGCTTCCCCAAATAATTTAAATTCATGTTATTTCAAGAATGAGAAGAGAGGGTTTCTTTACTGCAAGAAATCATTAGTATATATGCTTTTAGCTTGTCTTTTTTATTATCTTTACACGTGCTACCTTTTGTTTGATTTCTTCTGTTTACCTACTGCCACACTCTAGAGACCCTTGAACGTTAGCTCTTTATTTGTCAGAATTAACATAGGAAAAAATGTGGGGGGTTTGTGTTTATTTTTGTTTTCCAAAGTCAGGAGTACAGCTCGACCACAGGGAGGTGTTGCTGTGTAACCACTCATTAGAATTGCACCAGGAGCAGGAGAGCAATTCGAGTGCCTGTAAGGCAAAAGGAACTTATGCAGAGGTGCAGGGCTGCCCTTGCTTGCTGTTAACCCTGCTGGGTGATCGGTGCTGCGTGCATCAGAAATGGCAAGGCCATGCAAATCTGTTCAGCAGCAGAGCTGTGTTGTCACCTTGTCCTATGGTGCATTGTATAGAGCAGCACTGTGTGCCAGCCTCATGCCCTGGGTGAGGGCAGGACCTGCAACAGCCTTATGGTCAAGTAGTGGCTTTTTTCCGTGTGTGAAAGATGTGTGAGTAGCATTTCTATAGTTGACATTTCTGTTGTATCTAATACCAGGACTGAAGGAATTTCTGTACTGGCATCCATAGCGGAACTGAGCATTGGGAATCAAAGACGGTATTGAAAGCAGAATTGTTGCAGTGTGCTAGCATCATGACTTTATATCATTGCCGTGGAAAGTAATGTGATGATGAGTGAAAATCATTCAGGTTGCTAATCTCCTTCCTCCCATGCACAGTCTGTATTGAACTGATATTAATAATATTAGACTTCTGTTACTGTCAGTGATAAAAGCAGATCTCTGTAAGCTGATTCAGCCATAAAAAAGGTAAAAATCTATCTGCAGTAACTGAGCAGATGAGTAAAAGGAGGTCTCAGAGCTCAAAGCCTAATAACAATGTTTAGGTGAGTTTTGCTGAAGTCCCTCTGCAGAGCAGGATTGCTGCTGCCCTGGAAGTTAAGCACTCACTTATGCTCTTCGTGTTTGCCAGCACGTCAGTACAAGGACAGTACCGACTTTTAAAAAGCACCACATCCGTTATAGCATTTTATAAATAATCAGAATTTCCAGACATAGAAGGGCTAACAATTTTTTAGTAATGGTAGATTTTCTTTGAGGTAGAAATAAAATCGCTATCCAGGGATCTGCTGGCTGAGATGGTGAGGCATGCAAACATGCTCTGGAGAGATCAAACACATGAGGTTTTACAGACACCAGATACCTTGCCAGTTAAGGAAACTGCTCTATCCCTGCACTACAGTTTATATCATAATTGCATTAATATTTGTAATAGCTCGGTGGGTGTAACTGTGAAGTAAATATGAACAGGTAAAGCATGTGTTGAAAAGACAGAAGCAGATGTTTCACATAGCTTAATAAACACGTTCCCAAGTTGTCACTCCTTCATCCTCTATATCCACCCCAAGAGATTCAAAGTATAATGTTTGTTTGTAAATGTGTTCAGGTGTGAGTCAGTAAAAGGAAAACAGTGCAGTATGAAATAGTAAATTGCACATTTATACGCTCATCTACCATAATATGCTAGGATTTTTCTAGCTAGAAAAATCATCACGATATCTTATGAAGGAGCATCATGCCCTTCTCTGTACACTGCAGGCTCCTAGGTTATTTCTCTGTGGAAAATATACAAATATAACACTCATTTCCTTTGTAGTCATACCTGCCACCCTTATTCTTACAGTTTCTGATGATAACTACCTTAAAGTAAGAGCTGGTATTTCCCAAGGAGTGCTTCCTTTATCTTCAACAATAGATTTATTTAAATATCCAAAAATGCTTGTTATGACAGTAAAAAATATTTATCTCCCTAAATTCAAAACAAGAACCTTTTATTCCTAATGTTTCGAGCACTCCTACATCAAGGAAGCCGATTCTCTGTCGATGTGCACTTTGTGTAGCTGTCTGTGCTCGTGCAAGGCTGCATACACCTGTTCTGCCTCAGCAGCCTGTGAGGTGTCCAATGGTACCCAGAGAGATGAGCGTTTACAGTCTGAAGGAGCAGAAATTACATTTTCCTGAGAATTTGCAGCTCTTGCTTTCAAACTTTAACTAACTTTGGTAAGTAAGAGTGGACAAAAAAACCCCACTTGTCTTTTTGAATAGCACTTTAAAACTATGTGTGGAGAAAGGCCAGCTTTTAGCTGTGTTAACATCTCCTCAAGCAATCTCTAGCACTGTAGCTGAAAATTTCATGTGAAGTTTGTTGTTGTTGTTGTCTGCAACATTCGGCTGCAGGTTATTACCTGAGTTTGTTATTGTTGTTCCTACTGAATCAATGGGCTTTTAGAGCTGAAGATAACACCAAGAAAAGGGAAAGTGTTCCCTGTTTCATACCCAATGTTATACTTGGCAGGCTGAACCATGCAAGAACGTACCAAATGCACATGATGAGCAAGGGTCAGAAATAGGTTATTACCCATGCTTCAGGAAGAGTGTGTGTCAAAGATGCAGTTGGCTTGCATGCAAAAGGAAAAAAGCATCCCTGGATCCCCTGCAATTTCAGCTGAGGAAGGATGCTGTCACACACCAGTAAAAACTGCCTGTGCCCCAGTAGATAGTGGACAAACCCTTATCTCTGAGCTCATTTGCCTGACCTTGCATTTAAATATTTCCAATTTTCATTTATTTACTTTTTGTTAGAATAATTATTTTAGTTTTTGACTATCCAAATGGCGTTTTACTTGAATCAAGTGCACTTGCGAGGCACTTTAAAGGCCTGCTCCTCCACAGCCATTTCCAGAGGTTTCTGTGCCTTTTGATTTTTGAGAAATCCTGGGTTGGTCTTTGCTCTTTCATTTTTAAAGAAGTGCCTGGTGATTGTCATCTGTTGTGTTTAGGACTCAAGGTCAATACTGCCGAAGCGAGATCATTGAACATTGATTGACTTCAAGACAGTACACACTTCACTAATATGAGTTAGGTAGCACCTCATACTAATAGTGTTCTTAGAGGTAAAATTCAAGGATTCAAATAGTCTCTTCTTTATTTTTTAACGTGAACTTTGTTTCATAAGTCAAAGTCTTTCCTGTGACAATCCTGTAAAGCCAAAGAAGCCAAAGAGCTCACATGATGAAAGCCAGACTGTTGCAGACTCACACCTGAAGTGCAGTACATAGGGACCGTTAGTTTGTGGTGTAATTTCTGCCTTTGCAGCTTGGTCCTGAGCAATAATTGTCCTGACCTTGTATCCAGCAAGTTAGTTTGTCCGTGGGATGCAGGGCCTGGCTGGCCATGCCCATCTTGGGAATGGGGTGGGAGACTCCAGGCGAGGTGTAGAGGATATGCTGCCAGGGAAAACATTGCACTTAGAAACACCATCTTTAAATAACATGTCTTACTTCTGTAAACTTACTGCACCATTACATCAGATGCTTTTTCTTGTTGGAAGGTTGAAGGCAGTTAATTTGTAAGAAATACCCCAGTATTTCTCTGAGACTGATAGGGCTATGTGCTTTGTGCCAGCATTGTTCAGTCACCTGTATCAGATGTCTTTTGTTCACCTGGCTATGCCTTGCAAGGGAATACTGACTGTCAGCTTTGGGATTTCTCTGGGGAGCGTTCACTGTGATTGTAAGGCATCAGGAAACCTCTTTTTTTCTGTAGAAAGATGATGGAATTGGCAAACACTGAATAACATGATCAAATCATTTATAAGTGTGACTTCGAGTTTGTTGCCTTTCTGTGAGCTATTTATGCAGCATATGTTTGAAGGCAAGCTGTGAGTATTATACAAAGAAATCTGCTAGCATGCAATCTCCAAGAGAAGATTTAAGATTTAATTTCAGGCAGGATCTGGCTTGCAGCAGTGAATAGGAAGAACTGTTACACTACTCTGACAGCCATACTAAACATTTAATGTGTTTAATGCTTATATTTCCATGTTACATTTCTGCCATGGTGAAAGGCATTTGCATGCATGGACGGCATGAAATGCCTACTGATCTGAAACCATTTTTTGTCATTAGCTGCAGAAGCTGAGGTGAATTTAACAAGGAACATGGAAGCTTCATCTCACTCACTAGTGTTTATTCCCATAAGCCAGTGATCTGCATGGTTCTGCAGGTGAGCTCCAGTGAAGCAGCTGCTCTCCTGTGGCAGCAGTGTCCCAGGACTTTGGGGTTTTACCCTGGAGCTGAGAGGCAGCAGAGAGATGAGAGAGAGGTCTGGTTTCCATCTGCCCACTCTATGTGAACACGAGGGAATATAACTTCTCTTTCTCTGGCTACAAACCTGGAATGTAGCAAGAGCATGAGTTAATGTATTGTCCTGGGCTACACTGCTACATTCACGTACTCCAGCAAAATCACAAGAAGTGAATGAAAATGGCTGTTGCCTTCTTTTCCATTTTTTCATTGATCTGACACTGTGAATAATTCTCTTTGGCTACCATAGCCATCCCTCACTGGTGATGAAAAGCAATAGTACCTTGTCTTAAAAAAAATAGTAATAACTTTAACTTCTTCAGCAACGACCTGGATGAAGAGTTAGAATGTACCCTCAGCAAGTTTGCTGACGACACCAAACTGGGAGGTGTGGTAGATACACCAGAAGGCTGTGCTGCCATTCAGTGTGACCTG